>Ga0131853_10005638_pt1 | contig 22593 bp, 9 predicted proteins | sample TergutLab28metaG_FD_92764 | JGI IMG/M metagenome (GOLD analysis project Ga0131853, IMG submission 92764) | Labiotermes labralis P1 segment gut microbial communities from Petit-Saut dam, French Guiana - Lab288 P1 (version 2) (version 2) | ecosystem: Host-associated > Arthropoda: Insects >...
CCATTCTATAGCATAAGCTCCCTGATGATGGTCATAGACCGAAACATGTACGAGCAAACTCAATGTGAATTTTAATGTGAATTTCAAAGCCTTCTCAAATTTAATAAAAAGTGCATTTGTTGGTGAATTAACTTTTATCCTGCATACTGCCTGGACATATTTCCATGCGATTTTCTCTCATTTGGACCGTCAAAGAAAGCCCTCTGATTCACGTCGGACGCCGACTGTTGAGATTATTAACTTGTTAATAGAGTGCCCTTTTAAATTAGGATGAATACAGAAATTGTCATACAGTCACAGTGAGCCAGCTGAAGATGAGCAGTGTCAAGTGTCGCACTGCATTTCGTAAATTTTTTCGCAACGACTGATTCGCAAGGAAACGTTACATACGTTGTACTGCTGTCGAGTAACACAAATCAAACTACACAACGTAGTATTTAGATCTCTTGTCTGTTTAACCATCGTTTTTCGTTTCCAAATATATAAAGAGATTAATTGCATGTGAGATTTCAGTTGTCCCGATTTTGACTGGGTAATGCAGTCAATAACTCTCAGCAAAGTACATGTTTACATGCATTCAGCTATTCGAAAACAAGACTTGATTCACAGTCAAATTTGTGGGTAAAGTACTTACGAAAGTTTCATTAATCAGTTCAATTAAACGCTCTTGAGTTTGGAATTTATATCAGCGGGTCTCTTGTTTGCAGAGAACTGCGTACTTTGAGCTTTTACTCTAAAGTATATGTTTTGTTTCGAAAAAGTGAGAAAGAAATTACTTACGTTCCCAGAGAAATCAAATCTTATATTAAATACATATTAGAGAAAACAGAAGAAATATTTACTGACTAAATGTTCTGTGTTTGCTTCAAGATATTTCCTTCTTGCTGCACACACTTACGGGCTCAATGAATAATTTAAGAGAGAATTTTCTCGGAAGGAAGACAAACTGTAGCTAATTAAAGTCTGTGATATGTGCATTAACAGGGGACGCCCCGCTTTTCGAAAAAAACAGCCTCACAAACGGGCATGGCGTTACTTCCAGGAAATGCCATGCCCGTAGCCGGTACGGTTGTACGTGTGGCGAAGGAAGTGTTCAACATCTGGAGGGGATTAGCAGTAAAAGTCAGTGTTTCTGTATGAATGAATGCCACCTCTGCAGAAGGTGTTACTAGGAAAGTTAAAATATAATACAGTGCAATGTACTGCCAAGCGAGCAGGATCCAAGTTTGTTTCGGTAGGACCTTTAGGGATTCCATTTTGAGGTGGTAAATTCTCTACTTCAGGGGCCTCTCGGTTTTCTTCTCTACGCTGGCGTACCACTAAATGGAATGTAACAGTGTCAGTACAGCAGCAGTGTTTATGTATTTAAATAATAAAGCTTAAATTAGAAAGTCTGGCGGACAGCGGGGATGAGTTATGTAATGTTGCCAGCAGTGCTCCGTTTTAGCAATAAACGTGTTTTTATTTATATTAAATTTTTATTTTTTCATATTTCGGGTTTGTTTTTAAGGTCACGTACCAGTAAGCAGTGCTTGGCTTACCGGTAGTGTAACCCTTACCACAGTTTGAGAAAGCAGGTTCTAATGCACAAGGAAAGAATGTAGTGCGGTTGTGTAATTCGGAAGGCTTTGAATTTGTTTGTGTCAACGGGGGCGGTGTTCTGTGATTTCCCGTCCAATTCGAACACGGTAGCACAATTACTCGCAGTGCAGTCTTCGTGAAGTTTTCTAGAATCCAACAAATAACCCACATTAAGTCCGTCCCACTTCCTTTTGTGTATCTAAAGCAGGACCTTTGTGGAAGGTACTTCACCACAGATGCCGATTACAGTTCTTGCTTAAAAGATATGGATGCATTTTCGCACGGTGGTACTTAAGATTGGAAGTCATTATGTTCAGAAGTTCAGACGTGTCTTGTAACAAGATAAGCAATGTGAAGTACGTATAAGGTAATATTGTTGGCGCGTTCGAGCAACCGTTGCTTCAGTGGAAAAGCTTACAATGTGCCTACTGTATTGTTGAGTTATATGTCACTGCCAACAATATAAAAATATTGAGTATTGCGAAACATTTCTCTTATGACGATTTGATATTGCCAGCACCGAAAAATTTTTGTCCTATTGTAACCAAATATAGAGTACCTTGACAGGTTTTCGTGAAAGTCCCCAGTATCAAACTTCATGGAAATCCGTCTAGTGGGAGCCGTGCTAATGCATGCTGACAGATGGACGGACGGACATGACAGAGCTCTTTACTACTATGCGAACGTGCCTAATAACGACACGATGAAGTATTGTAACCCCCGCTCCGTCCCCCCCCCCCAAAAAAAAATTGCCTTACGTTATTTTTCGGGCTGTTTTCATGTACACCATAACCATCTGTTCCGAACTGCCGCTGTTATGCCAGTGTGTGACGCAGACAAGCACCAAGGGCAGTTCATATACAAACACATGTACATACAGTGCTCCTGTTGTGTTACCCTTTCTTGTACATAATTGTTTCATATCCTAAGCAGCTTCATTTTACCGCTACTAGTGGCATAGGACCCGAAATGGCCCTTTTGTAACAGTGAACAAGGTATTGGGGTTGGGGACTGATAGATCTTTGTCTTCTTCTACGGCGTCCAACCTGCTGTGGGGCACATTTAGCCCCTCTCCATTGGGTTCCGGGGGCTTTTTCGGCGCGTCAAAGAGAGCGTCACTTCCATTTGCTGCGCAGATTAAAAATACATGGAGGTATACCTGCACTGCCCCATACGTGTTCATGCGATGTTTCTAAATTAAGATCTTATACAGGTGTGTGTGTGTGCGTGTGTGTGTGTTTATTGGCGTTTTTAACGGCTTATAGCCCGGTGGTATATGTATGACGTGCTATGGCATAAGAAACTGCATTTTCATCACATAGTTCTAAAAGAACAAGGACTGTGTATTCATTCCGTGCATTGTCGATAACTAATTAAAATCACTAAACCAACAAAACGTACAAACTCGGTCATTAGATGTCTATCTTACAACACTGAGTGTTCCTACATGCTTCGGTCCGCAAGGGAACATAATCGGGAATCAAACCAAAGTTATACAGCATGAAACCAAATCAGCCACTTTTGTACACAGCTGTCGTGGTGTAGAGCCAGATGGTTACAGTGTAGACATTTCTTTGTGGAGTTGTTTTATGAGTGTGATAGATGTTGATGTACAGTTTCTTGGTAGCAGCGTACGCACTTCAGGAAAGTAAACACAGACCGGCCCCGAGGCCCACCCAGCCTCCTGGTACTGGGTCTTTCCCCGAGGGTAAAGCGTCCGGACCCTGATGCTGGCCACTCACCTCTCTCTCGCGCCAGGTTGCGAATGAGTTGGAGCTACACCTCCGTCTCCCCTTTGGTTCTGTATAGGCATGTCATGGGGTGATCTTAGGGTCATTTTCAAGAGCTTAAGTGAATAAGATATAATTACAGTTACAAATTTGTTTCATTTTGGGTACCGAAATTAAACTTCTGGTATGCCTCGGTGTACAAATGATAGAGGGTGGTGTGAGGAGTCGGGCTTGTTGCGATTTGGCCACCTTTTCTTCAGAGTGTTATCTTAAAAATCCAAATTTGTTATGAACCACTTCCAGGTTAGAGGGCGGTGCCGTAGTTCTGGAAGTCCGTGCTTGTATGACCATCTTCACAGCCTTGTGATTCCGATGCCTTACGTAAGCTTCCCAAATGCATATACGTGCTATTGTCTGTATCATTTCGGCCGTGACGTAACGTTCCACCCATGACATTTGATTGTTCATTGCGTTGTGGCAGATTTGCGTCCTGCTGATACTTCAAACACTCATATGTTGTAGGATGCTTGTGGTTGCTATGTTCCTTTTCTCTCTGGTGACGCAAATAGCCTTGATAAAAGTTGAAACTTTTAAAATGTCTACTGTCATAAATAACCTCAGTCTCTCTGGTACAGTCCCACCTGAATCATTCATGTAATAAATTTATTATACATGGGTTTTGAGTTGCCTACGGCAGTTTAAAAATTCAGGTCTTCTGGGATGTGATGGTATGTAGTTTGGTGGATGAAAACCAAGATTTCGGAGGAGCCTTCTTTCTGCCTGCAACCAACCAAGTTACTCGACCTCCCTTTCCGTAAGATCTTAAGAATATCTAATCTTGAATTTTTTTGTCTGCACCTGTTCCACGAGCTGTTCACAATGGCTGTCTTAAAGGTGCCCAAACTTTTTTTTTTCTTCTCACCCCTCCTCCCTGCTTGCCCTGTCGCGCGCGCGTGGTTTAGTATGTTACGAGGCAGAAGCTGTTTAAATTTAGGACAAGCCGGGGAATTTTCCTCCCATCTGTGTCGTCTTCTGTCCTCTTCTCTTTCCTTTCATTCGTCTCCCAGCTCCGTAGCCTTTCCTGTGAGTTCCAGTTTAACATTTTATATGTATTCATCTGCGCCTTGTTTCGTGTAGCGTATCCCTAGATGCCTGATGGGATGTGCGAAATGGAATAGGGGAATCTGTTTGTTTTGGCATTGGAAATGCACCAGACCAATTTTAATTAGACTGGCGTGCAAGGATGAACTTAGTTAATTAAGAATGCTATAGGGTGTTTTACATGTGGGGTTACTGGGTTTCCGGGCTTGTCCATCGACAAGTATGCAGAACTGAACAGAACGTTCCGGAACCCGTGTTTCCGCAGTTGTCTGTTGACGTTTGACAAACTTCATAAACCAAGTAATACGACGTACGTCACTCGATTATATTGGCGGTGTAACTTCATTGCTTCTGCTACAGTGGTTGTATATTGTGGTGTTAACAGATGTGTTAAGAGCAGTGGCTTATGGGGAGAGATACGCCTCTATTATGTGATTATTATGAAGACCGTTGAAACTGAAATAGGAAAATTTGACAGTTCCAGTTTTTAGCACGAACAGCCTTTTCGTTGATTTACTGTTGCGCGTTATAGCTCTTGAGGTATACTGCGAAATAACGTTTCCACTGAATATGCATGCAATAATTTTGGAAGGTTCTTGAGAGTCAGCTTGATAGAATAAGCGGTGATTCTACCCAGAATTAGCGCTCCGTCGGCAAGAGTTGCGGCTGCAATACCTACGTAAGTGTAGGTACATATTGACTGTTTCGTAATGCCAGATTTTTCGGGCAGTCATTGCCACCTGGGCGACTTATTCATAATTCTAAGCAGACATTCTACACAATTTCAACTCTTGGGACATTTATGTGCCATACAGTTTGCCTGGAACAACTGATCCTCAGGATGTATTTGGCGTCATTTAAACACGAAACTGAACGTGGTATGGTCTAATAACTCAACAGTGGATTACGGGCGCGTCCTTACACAGGAACTTATGTCCTGTGAAGTTGTACAACAGTGCAATCTTGGTGTGTTGAATGATACTCTTTTCACTTTTCAGCGACTGCACTACAATCAGCCGTTTTGCCAACTATTCATGCTCGAAAGTACAAGTAGTGTAGAACAGAAGTTGTTTTATTTCGGTTAACCATTTAGAGCCCAGTGGTAACTGTACATATGGACTGCCGCAACTCGTATTCTTGCGTTGGATGCCTACTCACAATACACAACTTCTGTTTCCCTGTTTAGGATTAACCGACTGGTCTGTATAGTGGACACAAGATCGTGTCCTCTCTGATGCAAGAGCTTAATTTCTTTGTTTGCTTTGGACGAGTCGTCAGTAGGCCTATATACAGAACCATAATTTTGCCCTTTTTATGTGGAAATGAGACTTGGTCTGTCACATTATGACAAGGATATTGGCCGAGGATTTCATCATAAGGTGCTGAGGAACCAGTTTGCGTCTAAGGCGAATGAGTAATATAAGGGTAGATGAAACTGCATAATGATCATCTTTGTGGTTTGTTGCCCTCACCAACTCTTATTCGGGTAATCAGCTCAAGGAGCATGAGATGGGCGGGGAATGTGGCACGTAAGAGCGAAAAGGGACGCATTCGGGATTGAGGTGGGGAAACCTAAAGGATAAAGAGTCCTCTTTGGAGTAAGTGCTAGTTACTGAGCAGTAAAAATAGTCACATGAATTGAATGAACTGGGGTACAGATTAATCATTAGTTGAATTCGAAATTCGAAACTAGGTCCAGAAAACCCACTCTCTATTAAACAGCCTATAACGTCTTTCTAAACATGACGAGTGGAAATGTATGTTAACATATGCGCGAGTTCTCTAGGGCCGAATCACTGAACCCTCTTTTTCAAGGAACGAAAGAATTTGTCAGCTATCAGTATGGTTTCCCTCTGACGACTTCCAGAATTGGAAAATGTAATTTGACCGTCCTCACTGCGTATAATTCAGAAAGAGGTGAGAGTCCTGGAAGCAGGAAGGCCCGCCACGTCAAGCCATGTAAAGTTTTCAGCATAGTACTTATCAACAGATATAAATTTGGGCTGGTGAACTATGTTACGCCGGTCCCAGTTGCCGCGCGGTCTAAGGCGTAGGTCTACGACCTCTCGCCTGCTGAGATTGTGGGTTCGAATCCCACTGGGGGCATGGATGTATGGCTGTTGTGAGTGTTGTGTATCGTCAGGTAGAAGTCTCTGCGACGCGCTGATCATGCGTTCAGAGGAGTCCTACCGACTGTGATGAGTCGTTGTCCGTGATCTAGAAACCTCAAGAATGAGGAGGCCTTGGCCCGCGTTGGGCCGCAGCGCTATGGGGGGGGGGGGGAGAACTATGTTACTTTCATTAAATAAGTCCCAGAAACCGGGAGAAAATTGAATTAATCTGATACTGCGGTAAGTTATAACAGGCGGTATAAATATGTAAATTGTATCTATTTTACATCAAGTGTTAAATTATTGCAGCTGAATTGCTTCGCGCCGGAAGAGTTATGAAGCTTTACAGTGATCTGTATTTAAATGTAAATTATTTCCATTTACATGTTCACTGCCTCTCACCCATCATAACGAAATACGTGTCGTAGCCAGTAAAAATAAAAAGGTAAAGCTATCCCTTTATAGACCTGTAGGTTGAGGTTCCCAGAATTTCTAGACAGTCGGCACATGACGGTGGTAAATTTGTCAGCCCTATACACACCGACTGCCTTCACCCTCCCCTACCCCCCTCCAGGATATATCCCTGGCACTGTTTTCTTTTAGAGGCTGAGTCGACCCCGTGGCCATATTGTGGCCGGAAGCATTAAATCAATAAAAAATCCCAATGAGCCCATGGGTTTCGCAGCCGCGACCTTTCGGTTTGTAGCGTAGTGCTTCAGCTAAACGAGTTTTGTAGTCATTCAACACATCATTATATCCAGGAAGAATAAAGTTGACTTGTTTCGGTCAAAAATTATTAGTTGTCATCATGCGTAATTATAATCTTGCAGTTGGGTCTGATAACAGCTAATCATTTTTAGCCGAAACTTGTAGACTTCATTGTTCCCGAACGTAATGTTGTGTTGACTGACTGCAGTAATCGTTTTGTATTTAATAACGTAAAGCGGGATTGTGTCACCTTAAAGAAATTTGCTTTTTAGAAGGACCAGTGCGATGTGAACGAAAACACGCATGTTGAGTGTTCTCTGGCGCCTGAAGTATTCTTAGAATGTTATCTCTAAACTGTGGAACCAGTTGGGACAAACCTTGTTGAAAATATTCTCAGTGACGCTGCCAAGACAAAAGATATTCCTATATTTTCGTCATGTTCTTAAAGATGAAGTCAGCCAAGGCGCTTCCTCTTATGAATTCTACTCACAGGTTCATCACAAAGGCGCTACGAAGGTCGTGTCGCCACAGCGTATAATTAAAATACACGTAACTTGCTCGCCTTGTGGCGGCGGAGAATTTGGCGGTTAGGACAGTTTTGTTGCTGGCAAGCTGTACGATTTTGTCGCATGTTGGCTGATAAGTGGTCGGTACAAGAGTGGAGTGGCCGCGTCGTGATTCTGTTGGTCATACCATACGTCCAGCCTTCATAATCGGCCTCTCAGTGTGAATACTGGTATTGGCAGCGTGGTCCAGTTGATCACATCACTGGACGGTATAATAACATTACCTCGCGTTATTCTTCGTATCGCCCAAACTGGCACGTTCTGAGGAACCGCTTTCAGGACATTTTGTCCTGCTTTTCAGCTCTGTTCCTAACAACTGTTGTTTTAAGACTTGAATAGGGACTGTTGGTACTTATAAAATAAGATGTCATATTCCTCTATTTGTTCTTTGAAGGTATATTTGCTGCGTCTCGTGGATTGTGATGATTCAGTAACGTGCTTGGCTATGGGCTGAGCGACCTGTTTCGATTTCAAGCAGCGGCAGGTCTTTCCCTTTTCGCCAACAAATCCCGGTTTGCTGTGGGACCGATTGGGTTCACTGTCTAATGGATACAAGAGCTTTTTGTGGCGGAGAGTGAAGCTTCATGTAATGCCGAGGTTAAACATTCATGAACTTTTATATCCACTCTGCTCATACATTTTCATAGCGTGGTATCCACTCACCACTGTGTTCCGTTACGCTGCGGCTACGAAGAGAAGTACCAGGGAAGGCTCTGAGGACGGTGTTCATATTTTCTCCTTTCCACTTATTGGTGCATCCCGCTCCAACTCCCTCCGCCTTACGACGCCGAGACCAAAGCACTTGTCGGTAACGAGTGTTATCACGTGATTATCATTACGAATATACGAACGGAATGGCAAGGCGAGTGGAGCGGAATGTTGGGAAGTGCCCTGGAAGCGGTGAGATTAACAACACGAAGGAGATGTGAGGGGGATCGATCCAGGGAACTTCTTTCCGTGGTCGCAATATGGAGGGCAACATTGTTCTGGCCAACAGCAGCACCGCGTCCGCCCGAACGTTGTGGTTCTCCTCTGCGCATGCTTGGAGCGATACCTGCAGTAGAGAATGCGACAGAAGTTTTCAGTTGACGCTCGACCCGATTACACTGTAACCAAAGAAAGACCCTCCCACATCTCACTCCATTTGTAACGCATCGCTCAACATCGCACTTCCGTATATTTCCCGTCACTTGTTAAGTCATTCCGTTCATTGAAATATTAGCCCTGATAACTGTCGCTAGCGAGAAGCGCTTGGGGCTTGTGGACATACAACTGTAGGCAGATAGTGGGCAGTTTGAAGCGCCGGCGTCCCTATCGTCTGGTATGGAACTTCTTTCCGTGGCCTCGGTACATTGTCTGTTTACGCTTGAGTGACAGGTTGATTGAACTTAATTTAGCGACTTTCCCATGCCAGCAAGGTTATATTGTCTGCTGATAATGCAGTAACGATGATACTGATTGGGAACATCATAGAAGAAGGGAAACGTGGTTTGTTTTGTTATACTCATTTTGCAATATTGGCATTGAAGTTTGTACGGGACCATTGTTTGGCCTATGCACAGTGAACTCGATTAACTGCTATCAACTAAACTGTGTTACAATATATTAATAATATATCGCGTTTTTTTATTTGGAGGTTTCAGATTCGTTTCAGTTTTTACTGTCTCCCTTTGCTTCGAAGAACTTAGGTAAACTACAAGAGAGATAATGACATCAGAAGACATTAATGAATGCAGAATTCTATACCTACTTATGGGGATGACACTGGGTTGAATTCAGACGTGCAGATTCAGTCTACCTCACGACGTTTCGTCTCAGGAATGGTTTGAGTTCAGACTGACGGTTTCAGTTTCGTCGCAGGAATGGTTTGAGTTCATGCATGCGGTTTCGGTTTACCTCACGACGTTTCGTCGCTGCAAGTAACATTTGGCATAAAAAGTGTTATTTTTTAACATAATCCTTCTTGAGACGCTAAAAGTTAAGTCAGGAAATATTCCACATTCACTGAATCCTCAGCATCACTGCCGTCTTTGCAAGAGCCCGCCACTGATTCCTATCCTGAACTAGAAAAATGCAGTTCACGCCTTCCCATTCTGCTTCTTTGACGTCTGTTTTGATATTGTCTTTGGAGGCGATCCACGTGATTTGGAAGTATATTTCTAAAAATATAGGATTTCCTTACTCGGAAATCATAACAAATCTCAAACCAACAGCGAATTCTTTAGTACTCATTACTGTAGGAGTGATTGGAGATTATGTCGTTGGACATTCAGCCACATCCTTCAATTGATGAAGGAAACGTTGATGTAAAGAAGGCTTACTGCTGTTATCTATGGATCCGTGACAAGAAGACTCGCGTATGTAAAGAAATGTTGCTAAAATCACAAATGAAGTATAAGCACGCGTGTCATCAGCTAAAATAAGACAGTATATGCCTTGGCCACCGTGCTCGTTGCTATATTTATTACGGTAACCCGCAAATGCTATGGCCTTCAGTGAAAATTTATGAAGATGGAATGCAACAGGAACAATAAAGCTTTCATTTATGCCAAGTTTTACATTCTTATGAGTTTTTAACCGTTTATGGCCCAGGGATGGCTATGTGTACCATGTAGTGTAACATCAAGAAACTGCAGTTTGTTCACACACACACACACACACACACACACACACACATATATATATATGTGTGTGTGTGTGTGTGTGTGTGTGTGTGTTTCATGTGTTTCATGTGTTTGTCAAAAATAAGCGCTGATTATTTACAGGAACGATACTCACCCGTGTTCATAATGGAGACGAACTTCGTTTATGTGAAGTACGAACTGAATTTTTGTATGTAATGTAGAACGTCTCTCTTCAAAGCTTTAAAATTTCAGAATATTTCAATACTTATTGCTTTGCGCGTGGCATCAACTTGGCGTGGAATGCGCATCGTTAAGCATTATTGTCTGTTCTGAGGTTCTCTAAGTAGCGTATCTGATCTGTCCGTCTGTCTGTGATGTACCGGCAATCTATTCAGCGTAATGGCTTGATGAAACTCCCACTCTTGAACCTTGCTATGGACTGGTAACTTATCGGGTGGACGTCTTTTGTCATTCCAGAAACCCAGAGAGTTAATCGGAATTCATACATTGTGTAAAGTAACTTGCACAATATTTTTCAGATTTAACGCTTTTTCTTTCTTCCATAATTATCTATTGAACACGCTATCGATTTTCAACCCCTTGTTTTTGAACGATATAGTTTTTGTGGCACAGTAAGTACTTTTTTTTTTTAAATTAAAATATTTTTTATTCTCTCACTCATAGACCGTTCTCTCATTAGGTCGAATCAAAATCCTCGTTTCCAGTTCACATTTCCCTTCTTTACCAAGTGCTGGACACTGAAACCTACTGCCTGTTTTTAAAATATTTTTAACGTTTTGTGAACTGCAGTTTTCCCAGCATGTGACTACATAGCGGTCACCACGAAGTGTTTCCTTACGGAACCACTTCCCACTTGTAGAGAGCTCAACAACGGAGTGCTTTCCATAAACCTGTCAAAGACAAGGAAAAAATATTCGTACAAGTTTCAAACATTTGCTGGCATTTTCCGTCAGGTTCAACTATAAGACCTGTTTAACGTTTTCGAACGGAAGACACGCTACATTTTAAGTCCAGGTGTAGAGACATGATTTAATATAACAGCTATCGTTTCTCACTTCCTGGCGGCTCGGTGAACACCGCCAACACAACGGCTTAATACCCCGCTGATCATCGGGGGATGTTTGAGTTGTCTTGTCATTATGAGAATTTCGTATGACACGCAGAATACAGTTACCACGGGTAGTGTCGTATAAAATAATTTACAGATGTGTGAAAAGTGTTGTAGCAGGCGGTTCCATGCAAAACAGTAAGAAATTACGTAGAATGCAAGTGCATACTGCAGACATTTAAGAAAATGTGATTCACAAAATCTACGGTAGGTCGCGAAACAAGACTGAATTTTGTGAACTAGAACCTTCGCCTAATGCGTGATAAAGAAATAGATCCCCTGCAAAAGTTCTGTCTAGTAGTGAGGTATGGTTTTCACTGGATATCTACATTGAACCCTCAGAATAACGGGTTCCCGTGTTAATCCACAGAGTGCCACCACGTGATGTTAAGCTGTTGTGTGTTGTACCCTAAGCGCAACTATATTATCGGGCCTATTTTTTTTCTTAGGCTATAAGTGTACACCGACATGTTGCTCAAATTGTGATACCGTTTTTCTATGATCGCATGATTTTTAATTAAATTTTATGCCTTGTTTACGGCGTTTCTTGTGACAATACAAGCACTGTGTTACGTCCTCGTTCGTCAGTTCTGAACTGTTCCGATTTTTGGTTGTGGGGCATGTTAAAGCATAATGCTGAAATTGAAGACGATGCTAGTGAAGGCATTCAGAAAGTAGTTTTCAGTTTCATCAGCTGAACTTCAGTGTGCAATGGACAACGTATTGTATGAACTGGAGACCACGGTAAGGACTTACATGCATAACCTCCAAAATACTCTCCATTCTACCCACACGGTATATTTGTGTGTATTGTGTGGGTCTCAGAACAAATGGCGACTGCTTCCGTATATTGCATTAACTGACTGATTTTGATAACCGAGACGGCGAATGTTTACTGCGCGGTACGTACTGAATCTTTAAATGTATTTCAGCTTACTTTTCGTATTTAAAGGGTAAAATACGAGTATGAGTAGCAACCAGATACTGACTGCAGTACGTTGAACTAAAATGCGTAGACCCAAATCAAAACAAGTTTAAATTTCTCATTTAAAGTCTTAAACTTTGTTTTTGACTTTTTTCCGTTTTTATGGCTCCTGTAGATTCAAATGAACATTCTCCATATAAACCGCTGTAATATATAAGTAATACATACAGGAACCTACTTACCATTACATAATAGCCAAATGTTTAAAATGCTGACCCGTATATGGTGTAATATGCACACGTGATATCGTTTAATGTTCAAATTTAGTGGCTGAAATGTATAATGTGAGATCTGGGGAGAATAATATGGCATACGTGGCAATATTTTCGAGTCATTTGATTTTTAAGTAATATCTATATATTAGTGAAAGTTCAAGATCGACCAGCGGGTCTTGTCAAAACCGAGTGAAATACGCGTATTTCGCTGTAGGCAGCTTTGCTTAAAGCAAATTCAGGGTTTTCTATGTAGTTTTCTTTGGAACTTTTTCCCGGATCCTGGTAGATTTTCGTGTTAAACTGCATTCAGGAATGAACATAAGCGCTTGTGTTGACCTGTGAAGTACATCAAAGACGACAGGCTTCAAATGACTACGAATGACGTAGTACGTATATTATACCAAACTGTAACTTCCGGTGGCTTGACTTTTAAGTATTTGAACTGTTAATGTGGCAAAGAGAAAAGAAAATTGGCGGCCTGCGCTGTCCCAGAGTGGTGGGGATGACGATTCTGTTGAATTCCCACTCTCTGCCCGCCCTTCTATACCTCTCCTGCAGCCTCTGCCCCTATAAACCTGCCCAAAGCGCTTGCCGCAAGCGAAGTGTATCGAGACTATCATGCTGTGAACAGAATGGGACTGGATGAGAATTTATTAACTTTCCCCGAAACAAGAAAATTGACAGCTGAAGGGGAACGTAGCAATGATCTAGCCATGGAACTTCTTTTTGTGGTCTGAGAATGAATGTAGTTGATGAAACTGAAACTCAGCATCTTGACGTGAACTTAGCTGATTAGATGAATGGCGCTAACTGCAAGTGATTTACGTCATATAGGTCTACAGACCTATATAAGTGTTCCAAGAGTTAAGATATATAATTTAGTGTAAATAAAGTTATGGTGACGAGTGTGTCTGAATCATCAGTAGAGTTGTCATAAGAAACATAAAACGCTCGTATCACCAGGTCTCTTAACTCCAGTCTGCTAGCGAAGAGTCCGACGACTTACCTTCTTTCTTACGGTGTAGGCAAATCGGCAACTTAAAACATAAATCAGTCGTGAAATATATGCTTGAATTTCGGAGAAATTTGAAAATGCTTGAGCTATACATCTTGACGAAATAGAAGCAGGATAACACTGTAGTTAATGGGCAAACTTTGTTGCTTTAATGCATGACCAGAGATGTATGAAGATTACTGTCCCCTGGGATGTGACGCCTTGCAGTTTGGTAGATGAGTACCAACCTTTCGGGGGTAACCAGTTTATGAAATGACGTGGTGTTTCGTAGAAGTAATCATGTCATGCGAACCACAAATCTCAAAACGGAAAATATTCCTTCAGTCGCTAAAAGCCGTAGGAAATGGGCCTAATTTCTTTCGTAAAAAAGCAGGGGAAAGAGTCTATTGCGAGACAGTTTTCTAATATGGGACACCTCAGTTTTGGTCAGAATAAGAGCTGAAATCTAGTGGTAATCATGTGAACTGTTTCGTTGTGGTCTTCAAGATGTGAGCAACAGAAAACTTTGTAGGGTCGAATGCGTGGAAGTGTAAATATTCGATATTTTTCATTTCTCAGGCTTTTTACTGGGCTGTGTGTAATACTGGGTAGAAGCATACATGCTATAAAGGAAAACATAGAAGCTTTGTTAGTTGCTAGTGAGGGGATTGGTCTAGAAGCAAATGCTGAGAAAACTTAATATATGGTCATGTTTCGAGATCAGAATGCAGGACAAAATCACTACATAAAGTTAGTTAATAAATCTTTTGAAAGACTGAGACAGTTCAGATATTTGGGAACAACCCTAACAAATCAAAATTCCATTAATGAAGTGATTAAGAGCAGATTGAACTCAGGGAATGCTTGCTGCACTCCGGTTCAGAATCTTTTCTCTTCCAATTTCTACCCAAAAATACAAAGATTAAAGCATATATAACTGTAACTTTTCCTTGTTGTTTTGAATGGGTGTGAAAGTTGGTTTCTCACATTGAGAGGGGAACTTGGACTGATGGTGTTTGAGATTAGGGTGCCGAAGAAAATATTTATGCCTAAGAGAGAAAAGGTGACAGAGTAGTGAAGACTACGTAACGAGGAGCTTTATGCTCTCTACTCATCACCAAATATCATTCGGGCGATCAAATAAAGAAGAATGAGATGGGCGGGGAATGTAGCACGTATGGGGGTAGGAGAGGTGCGTACAGGGTTTTGCTGGGGAAACCTGAAGGAAAGAGACCACTTGGAAGACCCAGGCTAAGTGGGAGGATCATATTAAGATGGATCTTCAGGAAATTGGATTGGGGGGGGGGCATGAACTGGATTGATCTGTCTCAGGATAGGGACAGGTGGCGGGCTCTTGTAAATGCAGTAATGAACTTCTGGGTTCCATAAAATGCGGGGAATTTCTTGACTAGTTGAGTATCTGTTGGCTTCTCAGGAAGGACTGCTTCATGGAATTAGTTCTGTGTACATCTGGCTTTTCTACCTGAAGATTAATCCAGAGCAGTAATTTGCACTCATTAGTGGCTCATAGTCATCTGTAATGTGCACCCGAATGTTGAGAGGGTTCCAAGTTTTATTAAAATCTACATTTATGATAATATATCACTGAATTCTTATTTGGATGAGGAATGTTACAGAAAAAGTTTTAGAGAAAATAAAACGACATTTTTTGTTTAATAACTTTTTTCGACAATCGTGCCATTTATGATATAATGTGGAAATATTTGGGAGAGACCAACTGGCCACATATGGCAGTATAATATGGCGCATGCGCTGTGCATGCTAGCTAACTAAGGCTATAGACACACACTCAGAATATGTAATAATTACTGGTTTTCCACGTCAAGAATGGTTAGGCGAACGCATCACGATATTACGTTGATACATGCATAGTCTGTCTTTTTATTGCCAAATATCATCCTGTCTTCTTTGTAGCGATGACAGCTAGTTATTTCCAATGGCGAAAGTGTTTTGATGAGTGGCCTTTGGTTATTGGTGTTCGGAATTCTGTCACAGTAGGTTTACTCATTATGACGGTTGACAACCATTGATGCTTATGTCGTTATGCATCTGCGGATTATTGTAACTGGTCATTCACTGTCCTTGCTCCCCATACACAAATACATGTTGACTTATTCTTTCAGTATTTAAAGAATTTTTACAACTGCAGGACTTATATGGCGTACAGTAGATTGTGAATTATGGATTGGAAATAATCTGGAGGGAAGTCTGTATATAGATTTGATCTAATTATATATATATATATATATACTTGGTCTAATTAAAACCACGAAGGACCTGTTTGCACAACGCGTCTGCGACACTAGATTGGAACCCGGGGCTCGCCGAATATGGCGCGGGTGTGCTTAAGCCACATATTGTGATCGGTATCACAACTAGTGTTTTCACCTTTGGTATTTTTCGAAACAAGATTAAACTACGTACAAATAAGGATGAAGGTTTGTCGGTTCCTGCGGATTTGTCTTTGTACGCTATGGAGAGCTGTGCAGCTTGTTAAGACGATGTGATGGAAACGATGCCGGCCAGTTAGCTTGACAACGACCTGCTTCCACGTGACCCAGTATGCGTGAAAGTTGCGGCTGCGTGGAATGCAGATCACATACTGTACGTAATTCAGTTACCCAATTGACTTGTCGTCTGACATATGGCTGCAGTAATAAAACTAAGATTCTTCTCGATGACGAACCACGCAAACTACTCGGTAATTTTTAATGATAAAATTGACTGAACTTGGTCACGCGTTTGCTGTTCACAAGCTATTCAATTTGCCACTCCCCTGTCCCTCTGTCCCGAACGATCTCGCTACAGGCTGATGTATGACAAAGAGTTCCCAAAGTTTGCTCTATAATATCCCGTTTGAGGTACGAAGTCGCGTCACTGGGTGATTGATATCCGACGTTTCATGATCTTATCTTCAAGGTTCGACCCTTAAAGATGAGATCACTAAACTCTCTGGGCGTCGGACACCAATTACCCAGTGACGCTGCGCCATATTTCGGAAGAAAGGAGACCTCAACTATACGTCTGAGAAATCCTAACAACTCGCATTGCCCTAAGATCTTTCGTTGTATTTCTCAGATGTATCTGTCTTTGGCGTGTATCTGATCGTAAGGTCTCGATGGTCATCGCGTATAATGAATGACCAATACCTGATTGTGATTCACTGCCTTATCATCAGAATTACGTACGATGTGTGACCTCAAGCCAGGGGTTGTAACCGTTTCGTACTAGAAACGAGATACACCGTATTACCTAGCAGCATCGCTTCGTACGGTGTTTTATGTCAAAGAAAGGAGCGTGTCTCGCCATCTGTGGCAAAGCTAACCACTTGTGATGTTATAAAAAGGCTTCTTGAAATGAAAAAATGCCTGGAGAGGGTTGTACAACGTAAGGTACATTGTGAAAGTCGTGGTGACATGTGGTTTAACAAAAGGGTACTGACGTTTCAGAAGAACCTGCTGCACCCATGTGTCTGCACCCTGGTGATGAGGGCAGTCAATGCCTCTGAAGTGGCAATGCGTATGACCCAGAGTACACGGCTTCACTTCCCAGAAGACAGTAATTTGTTTTTGATAATGGTTTGCAGTCGGTGCGCATCAAAGAAAAACTCGGTGAGCCAAAAGATTTTGATGTTATGCCTGTTGTTGCTAGTGTGCGAGAATAGATCAGTCGGTATAGCGACTTGCTACAAGCTGGAAGGTTCGGAAAACGAATCCAGGTGGGGGGGGCGGTATATTCCTCACCCGTCCAGACCGACCCTGAGGTCCACCCAGCCTCCTGTACAATGGGTACTAGGTCTTTCTCGGGGGTAAAGCGGCCGGTGCGTGGCGTTGACCACCCACCCCCATCTAGCGCCGAGGTTAAAGAAAGGGCAGAGCTACACATCTACTCCTTCCCTCTGGACCTTCGTGTTCTGTGGTGAACTTTACTTAACCTGTACCTTTTACCTGCCTGTTGTTGACACCTTGTAGAAGTCGGCTTTGATGCCGACGTTTTTGAACAATGTGCCTCCTACGTCTTCAGCGTCGGCGGGGTAAAATGTTACTTTTGAAACATCAGCAACACAACCCACTTCCTTAAATGTAGGCTCAGTGTCACCGTTCGGCCACCATGAAAGGGTTACATTACCAAACAATGCTGTGAAGCATTGATTCTTCTTTTTTTTTCTGATTCCATTATAACAATGCATCGTTATAAGGTGAAATTTTTTATAGATGAAACTTAAGATGTTTGTATTTATAATATGCTGAAACTAAGAATGTTTTGATATCAGGAGATATTCCGTTAGAAAGGACATTTTGTACAGCTATGTGCCTATTTAAAAGTGCTTTGCGGAATTCGTCGATAGTCGACACCGACATTTCATGGAGTATTCAGGAGCGCTCAGTGTTTCTACGAAACCATCGTGTTCATGTGCTGAAGTGATATCGCATTCGGAGTCTTCAAGTTATTGTTTATTATGCCAGTGTATACAGTCATAGTTACCGAAGTGAGTAATAAAAGATGGAAGTCTACAAACTGGAAATTTTTCAACCACAGATTTTCAAAAGCTTCATCGAAGCTAGCGGGAGAAGTTTTATCGCATGTGCTTGGTATTTAAATTGTCGAAAGTTGCAATTAGAGCACGGGGCCATACTGTCATCATCGATTTTTTTTTTTGTGATTTTCCTTAATTTTTTCCAGTTAAGTAGAATACCTTGAGATAGGTCGCTTACCTAAACTGTCCTTATAATTTCCAATTCCTTGTACATAATCTGTGTAACAATCGTAGCAGAAAAGTTTTAGTTCCACAACTCAGTAGTAAACCATTGAACAATGTCAGGGTAAACTAAACACTTCCAATTACTCAATTATTATACCAACTACTGTACATATGTAAAATTTATAAAATTTACACATTAAAACGCTCCGACACGTTTCGGTCCTAGGACCATCATCAGGGAGCTATATCGTCCTTGCTAAAGTCACACTATAAAAAGTCACATTAATTTGTTGAGTATTGTGGCAGCATGCTGCCATAATACTCAACTGGTACAGCGAAATTAATGTGATTTTTATAGTGTGACTTAAGCAAGGACGATATAGCTCCCTGATGATGGTCCTAGGACCGAAACGTGTCGGAGCGTTTTAATGTTTTAATGTGTAAATTTTATAAATTTTACATATGTACAGTAGTTGGTATAATAATTGAGTAATTCGACAACATGCACGGTGTAACAACGAAAATAAACACTTCCAAGTAAGAGAAAATTTCACGCATGTTTTAACTTTTTTTTTTTTTTGCTGAGTCTAACAAGACAGGCGGCGTACGAATGAGCGTAACATTGAGGCGCGTTCGCGTAACCATTTTTGCCGTGTATAAACGATAAGTATTACACATTCTGAGTGTGTGTCTGTAGCCTTAGTTACCCAGCATGCAAAGCGCCAGCGCCGTTTCATATTTTCATCTGTGGCCTGTCTGACTGTACCGTATTTTTCCATGTTATGTCATAAATGGCACGATTTTCGGGGGGGAGGGGAGTGATTGAACATGTAACATTTGTTTTTATTTTCTCTACAACCTTTTTCTGAAACAATTTTCATCCTGGAAAAAATTCAGCGATATATTACCATAAACATACTTGTGTCTTCATGTAAAGTACTCGTTCTTTTCAGATTTTAACAAAACTTGAATTTTCTGAACAGATTTTCGAAAAATACTCAAGTATCGAATTTCAGACAATCCGTCCAGTGGGAGCCGATTTATTCCACGCGGTTGGAAGGACGGACGGAAAGACAGACAGGCAGACAGACGTGACGAAGCTAATAGTCACGTTTCGCAATTTTGCGAACGCGCCTAAAATTTGAAATGTGGCAAATGTTGGTGACGTAATTATCCTACAAGGAAAGTAGGTGGCGTAATGCAAAGGTATGAATCTGGGTTTAAATCTGGTTACCGGAGAAATCGGTTGCGGGACACTGTGTGGTAATGGAAATTTTTTCCGCTTGCCAGAACCAGTAGCCTGGCCACGCGCTGTTTTCAGCGTTGCACGTCTGTTCGAAATGAATTCTTTTATGAACTTCATGTAACTGAATAACGTCTGGGTTAGAATTGTTTCTTGTTTTATTGTAAATTCGCTTCGACCTCGCATACACACAACAATTTTAGAAAATGTGTACCATATCGCGGCGAGTGATAGACTTGCTGCTGTTTTGTGAACACAAAGGAGCGTCAATTCTTGCATTGCATAGTGATGTAACCACATTCCACCTTTAAACTGGGCGTAGGTTTGCTTCTCAGTCGGGTCTTCTGCGCCGTTAATACTGTAAAAATAAACCTGGGGGGGGGGGGAGGTTTTAATCCTTCAGACTGTGGCGTACATTTTAGTTTTCGCGAGGTTGGCCACTGGATCACGCAGTTGGCCCTGTCCTTAATGTAGTGGCTAGTCCGTCCTGCAGAACATTTCCCGTTTTTCCTTCCATCTCACATACCTTGTGTGTGTGTGTGTGTGTGTGTGTGTGTGTGTGTGTGTAGGACAATACAACTATGTGCCAGTTATGTGACGGGCTACCGTAATATTCACTCGCTACTCCACGGTCTCTTTCATCGTCTGTTTCTTAATTCTTAGAGCTAACAAAGTGTTAATTTCACCTGTCGGAGTATTTCCATGTGCTTGTGCTATATTGTATTACACGTCTGGTGCTGAAGTGTTTCTTCAGCCTCATTTATTACTTCACAGGGAACACACACACTTGGTCTCTTCGAACTTCTGCCGTAAGCAAGGCAACCAGGTAAACATACGAAGCCAGTAACCGGGAGTGACTCACGCAAGGGTGTTACATATTGGGAGATTAATATCTCTTGAAGAAGTTGCACGTGCCTCTTTTATCTGTGGTGTAGGCTTGTGTACATAACAGCAGGAGGAGTTCAAGTGACAATTTTCTTTATCTTTGTATTTTGTAGCACACCGTCTTCAACATAAATACACGTATTTTCCTCCCATTACAGCGGAGAAATTAATGAGAGGGTGCTGAATTAAGATAATGGATGGATCTGGGTTCGATTTCTAGGTGAATATCCCAAGTGACCTGGTACCTCGGTTCATATCAAGCGTGGTGACATGGTCAGGAAACGTCAATTTGCGTCTGGTTTGTTTGTCTGGTGGTACTAAATGTCGTTGTCGGTGAGCGGGGGTCTGTGATTGAGTTATGTTTTCGGTAAAAACTGGGGGACGGGAGGGTATTCACACATTACACGACAAAGCATGATACTCTTTCTGGGAGGTGCCCAGTCGATTCAGAATAAGCATAAGTATATTAATAAGAAGTCCGTGGGGACGCTAACGGCGTCCTCGGGTCCCATATCTTCTCTAGGGTAGGGGTGGACGGCAGCAGATTTCCCCTGTATTTAATTCCTCTAACTTTTGCGTGAATATAATTTTGATTTTATTTTTTCTTTCCCATATATGTGGACGTATCATATTTTATTAGAATTGTTCATGTTACTTTGCCCTGCATCCCAGAGACAATACGTGGGTATGTGCTTTGCTAGATGTGCTGACCTTTGTTTCTGGAGCAGCGTCCTTATTTGAGTTTAATAAAATTACGTGTCACTTCGTTTTTGCCAGTTGAATTAACACCAGCGTAGATAAAAACTGATGGATTCACTGCGAATGATTTTTATGGTTTGGCCCTTCGTAATGGCGTGTTCTAATGTGCTATGGAAATTTTATAGTGATTAACGCGCCTCTTTTGACACGTAATAACTTAAACTTCCTTTTGATCTTGTTTGGATTTTTGTATCCAATACTTTGATTCCAGTACTGTTAAGAATCCGAATTTCATATAAGCCTCTCAGAGCTGTAAAGCTTCAAGGGATTTTAAGCCGACTCTGTCTGTAATTTTCGCTTGGTTAGCGTCTTCGAGTTAGTCATTTCTGTATCAAACTTTTGTTCTGTTCATTCTCTTATTGAAGTTTTTCCCAGATTTTTAAATTACACTGAACTTGGTTTAACCTCTGTAAACGGGAACAAGTGATAGCACTGTTCATTGAAAAGCCATTAAACCCGGAGAAAAAATAAGGAAATTAAAAACAGTAAAAGCACAGATTAGCGTGGAGAAAGTCATTGGTATTGGCGAAGAATAAGGAGATTTAGCAGCTATATATACGCCGTACAAGAATCAACGTCTGTAGTAACGGTTTACCTGATATTATTAGACGCTGTATGACAATCATTTTCGCCTTTGTTTCTTTATATGCTCTCCGGCGAAGAGAGTATTCATTAATGGAGAGTCCTCTGTGATTGATGTAGGGCAGTGTGAGATGGAGCCCCTCTGATAGCACTGCAAGCGATGCCTAGTTTGCCAGAATGTGTTCACCAGCGCTGGAAATAAACAGATTCATCATCAGAAGCGGAAGTGAACGGAGTCCCCGCCAGAGTCTCTTGGCTCTGCTGGTCGACCAGAGTGATTTCCTTTATCTCGTAAAGTGAGGGATCTGGACGTGTTATGTCTTCTTTTTTTCGAGAGAAATCAAAGTCCTGACTTTCTCACAAAATTGGAGAGCAAGTAAACCTTTCAGATAAGTAAACAGTGACACTTGTTTTTAATATTTTTATTATACAGGATGATTAAAAAAGATGGACTGAATTGAACAGTAAACGGCACCTCATCACACGCCAGACAGTTGGTTGCGGTATTCCAAGTTCTCTGCTCGCCTTGCGGGCTGACTTGCGTGGGCTACGCTCAAAACTCTCTTGAATTCGTCTCACGTTCTCCTCTGATACACGTGGTCGGCCGGAGCTTTTGCCTTTACACAGACAGCCTATTTGCTCAAATTGGTGATTCCA
>Ga0131853_10005639_pt1 | contig 22591 bp, 13 predicted proteins | sample TergutLab28metaG_FD_92764 | JGI IMG/M metagenome (GOLD analysis project Ga0131853, IMG submission 92764) | Labiotermes labralis P1 segment gut microbial communities from Petit-Saut dam, French Guiana - Lab288 P1 (version 2) (version 2) | ecosystem: Host-associated > Arthropoda: Insects >...
AGCATGGAGGCAGAAGGACAGCACTGACGAGCACACAGCAGACAATCCAGATCCATCTTACACGTAATAAGACATGCTTCCATCATACCATAAGGGCAACAAATGTAGTAACTTTAGTATGTAGAAGGAACTCCCTGAGGATGATTATATGTGATAACCGAAACATGTAGGAGTGATTAATGGTTTTAGTGTGTTATATCTTAGTGTTTTAAAATATCAACATAATTTAAACAAACATATAAGTGCATATGTTGGTTATAATAAAGTGAATGAAATAGATGTTAAGGTTAAAATGGGTAAACATTTATCCTCCGATTTAAATTCATCAAAGTTTGAGACAGGTAGATGCAATTGCTCCTTTGCTGTTTAGTGCAGTGTTGGAAATTGTAGTTGGAAGATCTAAAGTAAAAATACGAGGAAACATATTTGACAAATGTAGTCAAATTATGGCATGCTCTGGTGATGTCGTTATTATGGGAAAAAGAGTAAAAATGTTAGAGAAGTGTTTACATAACTGGCCAAACAAACAAATAAGGTGGGATGAGAAATAAATGAATAAAGACAAAATTTATTATAATATCACGAAAGCCCTACAATGAAAATGAATATGTGAAACTTTGGTACGTATAATTTATATAATTTATATAATTTTGAAATAGTCGAGCACTATACATATCGTGATAAAATTCTAACAAATAAAAATTAATTAAACCAGTGACATACAAATAATTACAAACGCAAGTGGAGCATACTATACCTGTTTCCACTACTAAAGAACCAATCACTACACAGAGCAGAAAGAATAAAAACCTAAAAGACATTTATAAGACTATTGGCAACATACAGAGCAGAATCATGGACATTGAGTAAAGATATTGCTAAACTGTTGGCTGCTTTTCAAAGAAACGTTTTAGGAATAGTGTTTGGGGGAATTAAAATAAATGAAAATTGGAGAAAACGGTATAATAAAGAATTAATGCAGCTATTTGGATATTAAGTATGCTCTCATTTATTAGAAAAAGTCGGTTGAATTGGATTGGTCATGTTAATAGAAGGGATAGTAAAATAAGTTATTTATTTAACAATAACCCTCAGAGAAGTCGACTAAGTGGACGACCAAAAACAGATGGTGGAACTGTGTACAAACATATTAATAAATAAAAAATCACAAATTGGAAAAAGAGTTCAAAAAAACTGAGCTGACTGGGAGAAGTCCATTAAGGACGGCGAAGGTCCGCATTGGACTGCAGTGCCATCTAAGAAGAAGAAGAAAAGAAGAAGAAGAATTTACTAGAGAATTACTTTTGAGATTTACATTTATAATCAAAGCCATCTGTAGGAAAATTTGTCTTCTATATCCTGGTGCGAACTTCACACATGACTCCAGGGTTCCTTACTTATTTTGAAATTACTTGCCTACGTTATTTCTTCTTTAATTAGAGTGACTCTTCGAACACAAAATTCTATTACGCTCTTGTCACTTTTACATCTATTATTTTCCTTTTCTGGAGCAAGAACGACAATCTGTTTTTTATGAAGATGTCAGTTGAATTATCCCACATGCGTAGAGCTTTTGATTTCCTTAGCCACCCCCCTTTCCTCCAAAATGGATAACATCTGGAGATGTTGATAAAACCACGTGACACGTCACATTTCGCTACAGTTTTGGCTCAGACCCGGACACAGTGTTGTGAGAAGGAATAATCACATTGGGACTCTGGCCCCTAAACCTTATTTACAATTGATATCACAAATGCTAGCAAATGTACTACAAAGACACTAACCTTGAAACTTTTTTTTTTTGCATTTTCAATGTATCAAATTTCTATAAACCAAATATTTATGAAGCAATTAATACTATTATCATATTGGTTCTTGTCGCTGGACTTTCAACCACGAAGTGTGACATAGCTAGATAACCCAGCGCGTTAACCAAGAATACTATACGACCTAATTCATGAATGGAAATATTTGAAATTAGAAGACATAATTTCATGATTGCTGCATTCAAATCTTATTTAGTCTGTTTAGATAATGGGTCTGTAAATCGCTGTCGGTGAGCCACATGTGGCCTGCTACGTTGTGTTAGGCAGCCCATGGTCACAATTGTAAATTATGCATATACCATAAAAACAAGACAATAATTTAGGCGGTTATGTTTACCAATTATTTTTAGTGTTGCACGTGCGGCCCGCGAACCAGCCCGCGATAAGGGGTGTGGTTCTGTGCCGTAAACAGTTTGGATGCCAATCCTTTAGCTGATGCTGACTACCGGAGACTCCTCCTTTGTCACTGCTGCCTCTGGCAGTGGCTGATAAGGTCGGTTCAACATCCCGCTTTAACGATAAGGGGTTCCCGACCCTGATATCTCTGTCAGAAGATTTCAGTTTATTCCTAGCAACTGCCATGAAGTATATGTGGCAGTTCATTTCACGGTTTGCTTTCTCCGCGGTTTTCATTTACAACCCTTTGACGTTGAAATGATGTCAGTTCTTTCCACCATTTATCTAGAAGTAATTCAGATATATACAAAGTTACAAATATGCCTGACCACAGTCTGATGAAGATTTCAATATGGTATGTTGATTAACTGAATTTTTAAGCAGGGTTGGCCTAACGGTATTTAGCAACGTCTGAAAAGTATAGCAAGAAAATGACATTCATAAATATCAGAGAATCAGTTAAAATAACTGTAGTGCAATAGACTTGTATGAGAATAGGCATTTTGAAACAGTTTCCTGAGATCTAGGGAAGAAAATCAGCAAAGTCAATAGAGGATTTTTATATTTATGATTCCGTGCATCGTTGATCTATAGTAATAATTGCTCAACGAGATGCAACACAAAGCAGTCAATTTATTATTCTGTGAACTACACCCATCATCAGGAGTACACAAAACTGCAACTACAGCCTCCGGTACTGGTCATATTTTTTTGCAGCTACCTCCCTCCAACTTGGCCAATTGTGTTGCATCTCTTTGGACAATTAGTAATATAATATCAACAGATGATTATTTGCGAGAGATGTAGCACATCTGAACATCGATGTGAAGTTCCAAAGTAGGTAGATTTCCGGAAATATTGACAGGTAATTTATTTCGAAATTTGCAAAAATAAATGTTTCTGTTAATGTAGGTGCGTTTTATATGTGTAGCTCTGAGGAAAAAATAACGGGAGGAATTTGTCCTCACAAGAATGGGAATGGAACGCGGGAATTTGATATAATTCCAACACAAACAGTTCTGTAAATTGCACTGTTCACGTAATATTCTTTTTTGGGCGATTAAATTAAAACTAAGTTGGCTGCCGGAACTTAAGCTAAGGACACGCGTGGGAAAAAGCGAGAAACGTATAAAAAACTTTGTTGTAAAAACCTTTAAACCAAATGCATGTGCAATTTTTCTTGCTAAATACAGAAATTTGGAAATGCCGTAGGCCTACTTCAAAGCGATGAAATCACACACGTGTGCCTTATACGTAATTTTCTCAAAATTTCTGTTTAATCCAACAAGGGACTACCCTGAAGACGAAGGCAGCAAACACTTCCGAAATGTTAGTATTTCTATAATGCATATCTTATCGTAATCTGAAATCTATACTTTTTGTACGTTGAATCCTGATAGGAACTTATCGAGCTTTGGTCTGATTGCAGAGAATGTCCACGTAGGCTTCCATTTTTCTGCAAATTATTTTATGTCAATATTAACGTAAACAGCAGAAGTAGTTTCTTGATTGCATAGAATGGTAATTTTGTCACAGAGCGTCACGTGTGAATTGGAAATATCCCCGTTTCTGTGTATCGATACGTCGGTCCGGAAGGCAGTTTTTAAAACTGAGGATTGTCTGGGTTTTCCTCAGTCTATCTAGACAAATTCCGATGTAGCGCATTTTGTTGTCACTGTCGCTTTTTTCAACTTTCTTCTCAATTCATCTTTCACAGCCACATCTATTTTTAAGTTCCTTAAGCGGTGTCCATGAAATCCACAAATTAGACTTAACGTGAACAGCAAACTAATACAACATTAATCGTTAAAAGTGAGAATAAGGAAACAGGTCCCAGTGGCCGCGCGGTCTAAGGTGTGGGTCTGCGGCCGCTTGCTTGCTGGGATTGTGGGTTCGAATCCCGCAAGGGTCATAGATTTCTGTCTGTTGTGAATGTTGTGTGTTGTCAGGTACAGGTCTCTGAATGGGGCTGGTCACTCGTCAAGAGGAGATCTACCGAGTGTGGTGTGTCTGAGTGTGATAGTGAATCCTCGAAAACGAGGAGGCCTTCGCCCACTGGGATTGTTAAGCCATGGTGGGAAAAAACGATAAGGAAAATGTGATAAATATTATGGTACGTGGGAAAGCACCCGGATAAAATGAGTTGAGTATGTCTGCGTTTGTTACGGAACTCGGACAAGAGTTGTGGGAGATGTCTACACTGCAGTTCATTTACATATAAGCCTCGGAGACAGCTTAGTCGAGGTAGTGTCTAGGCTACGGGTTTGGATGATCTGGGCTTACAATCACAACAAGAATAAGGGACTTTTATCTTTTCCAAAATGTTTAGACCGGCTCTGGGGCCCACTCAGTTTTCCATTCAATGGGTACCGAATTTCTTTCCTAGGGGGTGAATCGGCTGGTCCGTGAAGGTAACCCCTCACTGCCGCGGTTATCAATGGGTAGAGCTGTACCTCTGCTCCGTCTATACGCCTTCGTGGCGACGACAAGGACAACTCTGCTTTACCGTCGAAACATCAAACATGTTACTGCGTCAGTCCTTTTTTCCAGGTTATGAACATAACATAAGTTTCAGACCGTCACGACTCTCGCCTTCCCATTGTATCTACTTCCGTATTTCCCCTCACTTTACATCACTCCTTGTGTCACTACTCCCACTGACAGTTCATCCGTTCTTCCCAGATCTCCCTCCTATGTTCACTTCTCTCTTCTCCCTCTGTTGGCAGTCGCTATTTTGCCTCTCTCCGGTTTTCTTCATCGTCCCTACCTTTTTATTCTGACTCAGAATCATTAGACCGCACCTTTGTTTCTATTTGTGGAATTTGCGTAATGTTATATGCGTTGTCGTTATGGAAGACCGCGCCTTGACACGACTGTCGATTTGCGGTAAACAGAGAGAAGACTTGTGAGATAGGTATGGGAGATATGAATGCTCACACAAAATATTGGTCGGAGAAACTGAAGAGAAGAAACCAACTTTGGAAATGTAGTCACAGTTTGGAGAATACTGTTCGGATATATAGTAAAGTGAAAGAGGGTTGATGTGGAGCCATGTGGCTTAACATAGGAAGCAGTGTGAGTCCATTATGGCATGACTACGATCATAGGTTCCACGAAAGGTGGAAAATTCCTTGGCCGATGGAAATAAATAAATAATTGCACTATCGGCCACTGACAGTGGCGTACACAGGAATTTTGTTCGGGGGGGGGGGTTTCAACAAATTCAGTTGAGGACAGAGAGAGCGGGGATCTGGGGGCCGTAGCCCCCTAGTCAGGGGTTCTGGAGGCAGCTGTAATTTGGTATAAGAAATTTCATTTCGTATAGTAAAATTTTCTAAAATTTTTGGTATTTTAAGACTATTTATGATGACAACCAATTTATTTGTCATACCTAATGTAAAACAATTGCGAACCTAGGTAGTTTTAGAATTTTACTGCCTTTTTTCCGAACATCTTGGGGTGTTGACGTCCTAAATTCAGCAATTTTTAACAGTTTTCACAATCGGGTTAAGTTTGGCACGATTTTGGAGGGCCTTCGGAATTTCGGACGGGGGGGTTTGAACAACACCCCCCCCCCCTCGGTAAGCCACTGGTCGCTGATCCATCGGCTGTAGTCAATCATACATTACAGATGGAAATCATGACGTTAGCCTTGTGACTGGTAACAAAATGAAACTGTGTATAACAGGAAAAAGAACAGGACCAAGAAATGTGTGTTTTAAAGCAACCTGAGAGGAAATTTGACTGCTTACTGCATTAAAAAATGGTCCTTCTTCAATAGCTGATGCTCTCCAGAGTACTCAGTAAAATTCGACACCTATTATGCAGCCGGAGGATTGCGTGTTCGTACGAACCCACAATTGATCCTAATGCAGAAGATGTTGAACTCAGTCCTCTCCCGTTCCCCCTATTTATTTGAGAACTACCGAATTATTCTCCGAAATTTTCTTCCAAGTGGTCTTTTCTTTCTGTACTAATAACCATCAGTTACAGGTTGGCATTCGAAACACACCGTCACAACGTCAAAGTGAATTGAGCGTACTGTTGGCATTCTCGTGATTTAACCTAAGGACCCTGCTGCCCGCTCTTCCCCAGCTGCGATAGTGCGCACCGCCCTCTCCTTCGTTGCATCACCTGGCTCTTCTGTAGTTCCAGGCCTCGTGCGCTCGCTCGCTCGCTCGCTCGCTCGCTCTCTCGCTCTGCGTGTGGGTCACATTCTCGCAGTGAGAGTCAGTAGTATGGAGGTCAAGGTCACGGCCGCCCAGATTCTCCTCCTCTCTCTTGTAGCTGGTGTATTGCCACAAATGTAGTCATCCACCCGAAAAAAAATTCTTCGATCCGAACCAGTTTTATTTTCGTCCCGTTCCATTACTCCCTTTACTTCAGTCCCTGGTCACCAAACGTAGGTGCATGCGTCACAATACGATCGTGCGTTTGACAGATAACCTAAATTAAAAAGTAGAGTGCACCCTTGTACAGGTACCGAGGCTCTGAACAGGCTGTACAGCCCATAGGGGGAGTAGAGGTACGTGTATAGCTCTACTCTTTCTTGACAGCGGCACTAGAAGGGGGTGAGGGATCAGCGTCACGCCCCGGCCGCTCTTTACCCCTGGGAAAGACCCGGTAGCCATTGTACAGGAGGCTGGATGGGTCCGAGGGCCTGTCTGGACAGGTGAGGAAAATCTCGCCCCCACCGGGATTCGATCCCCGGACTGTCCAGCCCGTAGCTCAGTCGCTATACCGACTGAGCTACCAGGCCCACACAGCTAACGTATCTACGATAAAATTACATGTTCTGTGAATGTTCGAACGTTATATTTGTGAGAATTGTCTGAACCTTCACTGGCTGACGGTAAAAGGCGTTTATAAGTAGATCTGGAAACAATCGGAACATTCAACTTGGCCAAAGATAAACCGAGTCATTATGCAGCTCAGTCTGAAGCAGGTTATTGTATCGAATATAGAATCTAGGGACACTTGGTATTTTCCGATTAATAACAACTGTACTTTCTGCGCAGTTCCGCAGTTGGGTTTTTAGTCAGTCACCTGACAACAAAACAGTGAAACCTGATTATAATCAGATGAAGTCTGCGTTATTCTCAGAAGTGACGACGTGCAGGTTTGTGCACAGGAGTCTACGCTTCAGAGGAACCTGGTGCATCCAACCTGAGGGACGAGGAAGTCACCACAGCGTATTCGTCAGTAACTCTGGCAACCACGCATGACATGAGTTCATGAACCAGAAGTCAACATCTCAGCCTTCATCATCGCAGTCTCGTCCGGTTTATCCAGTTCACACTCAAAATTCTGCTTCTTTAAGAAACATTTTATAATTGTCGTCTACTTCTAGGTTCTTCAGTGGTCTTTTCCCTTTAGGTTAGTCTGTTAAAGTTCCTTTTTCTTACTTTCTGGACATTTCGTCCCTTGAAGATGAGGACACAATGTTACCTCGAAAAGTTGCTACCCAATTACCCTGTGACACGGCGTCGTATCCCAGAAAAAACGGATACCGCAGCAACCCGCTCCCTTATTACAATATCGAAATAATATTTGAAGACTTTTGCACATTTTGTATTTGAAAAAAAAATGTTTTAACAGAAGGAGTATATTATATTGGTATAATAATAGGACCGTCTGGGGAGTATCCGTGATCCTCTAGACTTGTATTTCGGAGGTGTCTGGTTCGGACATGGGCTGGGGCAGCATTTACCCTAATGAAAGCTTTTCTTAGCTTCTCTCAGTCCCTGCATCCAAACAACATAATATAATCTTAATTAACGTCGACCGTTTCCTTCAAAATCCCTTCAGTCCCTCGTCATTCATTATTCATCATCGCAACATTCGACGGTTTCTCTGCTTTTCTCTCCTTAAACATCTTTACATAACCCATTAAGACGAAGGGGACTTGACCGAAAAAAAGTAACAGATGAATCTACTTCTAAAGGGTTCTTACGAGGGGAAATTTTTGTGGTGACTGACAGATATAATTGGACGTTAGGCATATGGTGCGTAGCCCACCATCTTGTTGAAGCTGCGGAGATGGCGAGCAGGTTTCCTGAAGGCTATTGGCAAGTACTCCGTAAACTCTACAAGAATGTATTTTAGAAACAATAGCTTTGTAATGCTGGCCACGGCTGTTGCTGCAAAGTGCACTTGCAAATCAGAGATAATCAACCGGCGGGCATTCTGACTTCTCTCTGTGCCCGAGAGTGTTTTAAAATAGGCTGAACTTCCGTTACTCCTTCAGAATGTAAAACTTTCTGTGTGATGTAGTGAAATTCGCAAGTTTGTTTTGTACGTTTGTGTAACCATTGTTGCCGTGGAAAGCAATAATGATTATATAATTTTAGTGCGTGTCTATATTCGTTGGTACCCAGCATGCAATGCGCATGCGTCGTATTATATTGTCATCTGTGGCCTGTGTGGTTATACCATATTTTTCCACATTATCTTATAAACGGCACGATTTTCGAAGAAAAATTTACTGAACACAAAATGTGTGTTTTGATTTTCTCTACAACCGTTGTCTCAACATTTCTCTTTCCAAAAAAGGAATTGAGCGAGATACTTTCAAAAATCTATATTAGTCATCATGTGAAGTACCCGTTATGCTCATCACATTTTACTGAAAATTGAATTTTCTCGACAAGTTTTTGGAAAATATTCAAATATAAAACTTCGTGAAAATCCGTCCAGTGGGAGCCGAGTTGTTCCATGGAGACGGAGAGACGGTCAGACGGACGGATGGATAGACGGAAGGACAGACATGACGAAGATAATAGTCGATTTTGGCAGTTTGGCGAACGCGCCTAAAAAGGAATTTTGTTACGAACCATAAAATATGTATAACTATGTATAAAATATGTATAATTATGTATAAATATGTATAACTAAAATCAGTATTTTAAACATCAGTGGACTTGGCGAATGTTTGACAGAGCAGAAGTGGAATAATTCCAGATTGTGTATAGTGTGGTGCTAGCAGCCTGATTAGCTTGGCAACAATGTATTTACCTCTGCAGTAAAAGAATGTCAAGGCCAACGATGTGTGCAAGATCGCAACGAACGCATATAATTTACTTTGTTATGTCATCAACACAAGATTATCAGCATATTCACATACAGAAATAGCAGACGCTTACTATAAGCTTTGTTACTTTGTGTTTACTCTCAGTCTGTTATATTTAATCGCATGGACAATTTTACGGCATTCAACAGGCAATATCTATTTATTCAGTCTGAAATATGAGTTTAAAAAAAAAAAGTTGCTGAAGTTGGTGCAATAAAATTTTACATTTAATATTGTCTACCTTAATACAAAATGAGCTGGATTTGCTATATCCACTCTAAGGTGCAGCAGAATGCTGTTTTAAAACACAGGACTGAGGAACGTGTACTGCTATTAGCACTCGACTGTAAAGTGGGGTTCTTTTATTTAGAGTACATGCATGAGTTCGAGAACATTTATTCGAAATGTCTGAATTTATTTATTTATTTAACGGCGCTGCCTCAACGGCAGTAGATTTCGATCATAAGTGTGAATACTGTGAAAATGAGTTGTCAGAAAGTTTCTCGCTTGCTTCTGCCAAACATTGGTCAGGCCTGCCAAAACCCGTGAGAACTCGCATTGAAATTGTTCGACCTCCAGAGAGGAAATAGAGCCCGGGGCCTGTGGAATGCAAAGGAAAACGTGTCACGACCTTCTCTTGGCGTTTGGCACTCACAATTTCAAAACAACGGAAATACAGTTTGTTCACCCGAGATACCGCATTGGTGACGGTTGTAGAAATAGATTTGTTATTACCGCGACGGCGGAACTCGGGTACAAATGAAAATATAGTGTTACGGCACATGCAAATTAGCTTACAATTACTCTGGATGACATCTAAAACTGCACACTCTATAGATATCGAGTCGACTTCCCCGAGGTAAAGCAGTTGGAACTTGAAGCTGATCAATTATCTCGCCTTAGTGCCGAGTCTAACTATACCACCACTCCCTCATGTGCCTTTTTGACGTGTTCTGGTCAGATTGACTTTATCCAATTGGTTCGCTTTTCCATATTACAGGTTATCACAGTGGTCTTGATGAATATTCAAGTTTTCTGTGATTACGCCATGCTGACTAGTAAATAATTACTGACTTTTCAGAGAGAGAATGTTACTTCCATTTCAGTGGACTTCTTAACACTGAAAATAGAGGCACTGCGATCCTTCCAAAAGCCCTAAATATTTACTAGATGACACGGCTTAACTTCCCAGGAGACTAAATTCTTCAAGCCAAACTTTAGTTGTGTTCATTTATATGTTTCGAATTACAGTAGAACTTCACTTATCCGGATGCTGCTTATCCGGATCGCCAATTATCTGGATCGGATTGGCCCTTACGATAAATTTGTCGAGAATACCACAGAACTAACGTGCCTTGAAATTACCGGTTATCGGGTCAGGTACAGTAGATCTACAGTGTTGTGGCTTCCAGTACTTGGTCGAAATGTTTAGACGCGGCTGCATACCATAAATAGTAACAGCCGAAATTCAAACTGCCAATTTTCAAAAAAAAAATCCAATTATCTGATTTTTCTGCATATCCGGATGGCTCTCCGTCCAAATTAATCCGGATAAGTGGAGTTCCACTGTATAACATAGACCTAACAAATGTTGTTAAAGCGGCTAAGATGTTTGTGACATGTTGTAGCATTACGAGAAGAGAATTGTATGCAAAATTTTTAATAGGAAGTCCTAAAGGGCAGAGATAATTCAAAAGGCTAGGCAAAGTAGGATAAAAATGTGAACAATTTTTTTTTTTGGAAAAACAGGAGCGAGATAATAAGCTGAATTTTACTGGCTCAGGACAACAACTAGAGGCAGGCTTCTGTCAATAGGACGGTTTACTTAAGGTTTCATAAGGCGTGGTAGCTTTCTTAACGAGCTGACCGAATGTTAGCATAAATATAACCCTCCATCCTAGAATTATTTGTCAGAGAACAATTTCTTTAAATTGTTTTTATCCTATTTAATTCATGTCGCAAATCACACTATTTTCTGTCAGTGTTGTTAGACGTGAATCTTAACGGAATTTCGTTACCAGATAACTTATGAAGATTTCAGTCACTTTGAAACGCTATGATTTGAGCGCCTTGAATTTTCAGGTGGATTCCAGAGTTTAGGAAAATATTTGGACCCTTGAGGTACGACTGCTTCTTTCCACATCCTCTCGGAATCTTTGCTCACTTTTATCCAGTAACTTTGAAGCTCTAAGATTTGAGTTCCTAACAGCGTCATTAATGTAAGCCATAAATAAAAACCATAAACCGCTGTAACGTGCTGAAGGAAAGAAAAGCGCTTTCACACCCTGGCTATTCATAGAACCTACTGAGAGCAATATATCATTCGCACCTCTACCACTCGTCGGACTAGCCCTGGGCACTGATACTGCGATTATTCTGCTGTGGAAAATGTGTTCAGAGTCTGATCGGATTGTACAGTTGTCGGTATATATGTAGGTCTAGTAAAAGTCATGAAAATATAAATTCCTGACTGCGGTAACTATATTTACCAAGGTCAAGGTCGTAGACAGGGATTTATTTTGGGAAGGACCTCTCTGCCGCCAGTCGCTGCGGGCCAGTTCCACCTTGAATTCAACACTTCATATTCCAGCTGATATTATTAATAATACTTCCCCTTCATTCACTTTATTTGGGCTTGCCTGTGATGATAACGTGAAGGATGTTATTTGCTGTAACAGTTTAGTTAAGTACATCAAATCCCTAAATAAACTTTTGTTTTTTAGTATATCTTCATTAAGACAGCAGTAATAAAAACTATAAATAAATCTGTTTGCATTTTTATGGCCTGTATAGTATTGTTTCAAAGAAACTGTACATTTGTGATATTAGTATTATATACAAACACAAGATTCCATCCAAGGAAAGCTGTGATGAGCCTACCGAAATGTAGAAGAAATCACGAATTCATTTCGACTAAGGATCTCTAAGGATCAGAATTATTTCTTAGGAAGTTAACACACTTTTTATATCGGTTATAACATTTCCTGCTTTTGATGAATATGCAAGCACAGTTTCCCATTTATAAGAGCCCAGCATTCGTCCATAATTTACCCACACGAAAGCAGTGCGAATCCTCGTATCCTGTGTCTCTAAGGTCCTATTTAGTATTTTCCTTCCGTCTAAGTCTGTGTCTAAGAACTCATTTCTTCTCTCTGGTTTTTCCAACACAGATTTGTTTAAAGAATATTTCCCACGCATCCTACGTGCCCCGCCAGTCTCACTATGTTTGTTGAGCCAATCTCAGTGGCCGCGCGGTCTAAAGCGTGGGTCTGCGGCCGGTTGCTTGTTGGGATTGTGGGTTCGAATCCTGCCGGGGGCATCGATGTCTGTCTGTTGTGAGTGTTGTGTGTTGTCAGGTAGAAGTCTCTGCGTCGGGCCGACCGCTCACCCAGAGGAGACATATCGAGTATGGTGTGTCTGAGTATGATCATGAATCTTCGATAATGAGGAGGCCTTGGCCCACTAGGGCTGTTATGCCACGGTAAAAAAAAATTTGAAGTGCAAACAATTACGAACACTTCATTATAAATATGTAATTTTTTCTCCCCTCCTGCTTTTAACGGGCTTAGGACCTAACATTCTTAACGCCCTGTCTCACATTCCCTCAGCCTACGTCACAGTAACTTACAGTAAGTCATCGCCACACATAAGGCGTTATTTTTTTTACTAGGTATTGTAAAACAAATTACATTTAGGCCTACACAATCTGGCCTCCTTAGGACAAACAATCTAAAATCCCTCAGCCTACGTTCTTCTACACCAGCAAGTTACATTTAAAAAAATGTTATATGTTTTAAAAAGTAATTGTTCTCTAATTAAATTTTTGAGGCACATTTCTGAGCCGGAACCGCTTATACAGAGCGATTCACGCCCAAATTCCTGAAGGTCCAAAGGCGGGAATATGTTTTTCTATGTCTGTAACTTTTCGCTCACCACAAGACACAAAAACTAAACATGCAGCTAGAAATTGTTATGCTGTTTTATCATAATTTATTACCTTACTAATTCTCAATTAGTTTTACAGTAAATTATCATTTTTTATTTTCTTAAAATAGGTCTGTATAGGCCTACATTCTGAATTTATTCACCCGCAAAATGAAAATCCTACTAAAGTAATGTGTAAAATCTGATGCATATGAATTTTAAAAATTTCGAAATGTATTATTTAACTATATGTGTTCTATATAAACTTGAGCTGTAAAAAAGCACACGCACAGGCATGAAGTTCTACAGTGATAAGTTTTAGACAGCGTAGTGTCGAAAAATATAGTGAAAGTGAAGACAAGTGGAACGTTTAGAACAGCTGAAAGTAGTTTAAAGTACATTTCGATTTAATACAATAAAAAAGTGATCCCGTTACAGGCCCGGTGTGGCCCAGAAGGTGGGTAGAGGTATAGCTCTACTCATCCATGACCGCGGCACTAGAAGGGGGTGAGTGGTCAGCAGCACGCCCCGGCCGCACTTTACCCTCGGGAAAGATCCGGTACCCATTTTACAGGAGGCTAGGTTGGCCCCAGGGCCGGTCTCGACGGGCGGAAAATCTCGTCCCCACCGGGATTCGATCCCGGTCCGTCCAGCCTGTAGTCAGTCGCTATGCTGACTGAGCTACCGGTCCCACTAATACAATAAAGCTGTCGAGAAGTTACGAGTGTCATAAAGTAAATTAGAATAAACATTGAAAATGCATACAATAGTGAGTTAGAATGATTATTCTTACAGATAAAAGTAATTATTTTTACTACTCACACTAATTTTTTAAAGTGTGCTGCTATTGTTAAAAGTTGACTTTTAACAAAGGGATATTTTAGAGCGATATAAGAAATGCGGATCGACAGGTGTAAGAAGAGGCACAATACACATGCCACTCGACCGCAATAATGAATTCTGTTGCTTTGGACGCTGTTGTGACTGTACCGTCTGAGTACAGTAGGGTAAATGTTTTATGAATCCAGTATGAGAGTAGTCATACAGCTGGATTGTCTGTCGAATCCAAGTTTCCTGGTATGAAGAATGATGGACTGAAGAAAGGTATGTCGAGAGAAGCAACATACGGAACTATTTTGAAATACAAGGCTTTTGCCATCAGAGCACAAAAATTACGCGTACGTAAATCAACCTGCTCTACTCAAACTTTGTCAATCTTTGCAACTTATTTGCTGTAAGGAAGTGATCTGAAATAGTATATTCGTTTATTGGGTCCGTGGAGAAAGACATAATTCTGTATTTTGTACAGGTCCTTGAATCCGCCCACGAGACTGCATCAGGGGATTAAGGGTGGATATAGAACTGTGATGAAATCTATCAGAATTCTACTGGCGGTTCGAAAGACGCAAGCCATTTCAAGCAAGATGACACATAAACTTTCAAATTGATAGTGTTTCTTAGATCTCAGTTCTCAGTTCTTCCAAATAAGATTAGTTCAGTTCAGTTCCGTTTTTATCCTCGGCTATAAGCAAAGGTGTCTTTAATCTAACTGAAATGTCGTAGGGTCAGTAAAAATAGCAAGATCTTGTAACTGTGGCGTTAGACATTTGGAGTTTTAAAAGAGACGTTTAATTAATTAATTAGTGGATTCTTATAATAAAAACCAACGAGATGCACTGTTTCTCAAATTTAATTCGATAAAGTACGCTACATATTTCGCACAGATTTACTGTCCATCATCAGGAGTATTAATACTGTATTCACAGCAATAGGTATTTGTCATACTAGTTATGCTGACTGTCTGCTAGAGAGGTCACGATGGGTTCCAGCCTGACCTCGCTAGCAGCCAGTCAACATAATTAGTATGACAAATACCAGATGCTGCGAATACAATATTAAGACTCCTGATGATGGACAGTAAATCTGCCCGAAACATGTAGAGTTCTTCACCAAAATAAAGTTGAGAAATAGTGCATCCCATCGGCTTTTATTACAAGAATATATCACGATGCATGGTCCTTTGAATCTGTTGAATTAATGGTTGTCGTAGTTAGGTGAAATACAGAGTTTTACACTGCGCTGATCGGCTTGAAGTATTTGGGATAAAAAAAAGTAATTTTCCTTGTATTGCATCATTATAATAACAGATAGTAGTATAATGACTCAGCTGGTCAAAATATTCTCTGCTGAACGATACCAAATGTATCCTACCCCTTTCACTAGAGCCTGCCACTGAATATTACGCCAAGACATTGTAGTCATCTTTACACCTCGACATGAAATTTCTTTAAGATCCCTTTCAATATCATCCTCATTTTTACACCTTGTCTTCCAGGATGTCTGTTACTTCCAGTTTTTGCAAGTAAAATTTTGTGTAAACTTTTCCTCTCCACACTTCGTACTTTTCGTGTCCGTGTGCCTTCAGTTAACTACCAAAATCATGCTTGACTTTGAAATGTGTATTTCCTGTTATAGTATTGTAATTTACCCTAATTGAGTGCAGGCATGTTAAATATGATGCTGTATTACAGTACAAAATATTAAACTAGATTAAATTTGCTTAAACAAATCAAGCATCAACCTACAAACCTTCAAGTTCTGGAGCACAACATTACATTTTGCAACTAGAAGTTCGTCTCTCTATTACAGGATCATACTGACACAAATAAAAAATCGAGAAATACATTTTTATTTTCTGTTAGGGCGAGGTCTACTAGACCTGTTTCCACCCCTTTCGACAGTATCTTTTCTTAAAGATTTACACCAGTTAAATAAATTCCTGACTCCATTAGCCATATACGTACACACAATCGCGTACAAACAACGACGCAAATATATGCCACTCTGTTGTAGAAAATAGGCAGATAAAATATTAAGATCCTTTGGAATGCAACACCGTGTAGTTTGATAGATTAAGTTTTAGTGAAAGTTCCCACTTCTGTTTTCAGGGACTTTTCTACCTGAACATGGAGACAGTAGGTTTTTGCCAAATATTTGTATCTACCCAACTACAGGGCATCACACGCCAGAAGACCATAATCCCTCTACTCACCGCCTTGCAAACCCTCAGATCTTAAGTGCTAATAAATACTTACTAATTGACAAATGAACAATATGACCGGAAACTGCGTCTTGGCAGCACACCGCTGTAGGTATTTAGAAAAAGCATGCCTTAGGTCAAGACACTTTTCTTCACACAAATGAAGTTTTAACAAACGGCTGTGCGTTTTATCTGGCACTGCAGGATGAACTGTGCGTTCTACGTGGTTTATGGACAGAGTATTACTAGGGCCCATATGAAGGCCGAACAATACGATAGCTTTCCCTTCCTGCAAATACCTTTCCATCTCTCTCGGAAAGAGTAGGACGATCCTTCCCCCGCACGTGTGAGGAGGAACTACCCCGCCATGACGCCCAACCTGGTGGTGTACACACTTAGGTTGAAATCTTTCCTAACCATGATATTCGATAGCTACCCCAACATGGCTTCAACATTCCCCACTTTCTGCAGAGTTGTAGATCGTTAGTGAGTCAATTTCTGTCGACAGGAAAACGTTGCTATGGAAGGATTAGAGATGAAGTAACCTGCTGAATTCATTTGCTTTCTTTTTTTTGTCAAATTAGCAGGACTGAAGAGGCAGTGCAGATTAGGTTTGTAATATCTTAGCTTCTCGTTGTTGTGAATGTGAAGAACTGTGTCTTCTGGGACGTGTCGCCATGTGGTCTGGCAGAAAGTTACCAACATTTCGGAGAAATCTGCTTCAAGGTAGACGACTTCCACTCTCAACATGGAGGTGACTGATTCCTCCGAAAACATTTTCTTTGCGTCCCATATTTAAGCATGTAGTAGACATGAGGGAAAAATAACACATAGCTAACTGCACTTTTCGTAGCTTACCTAATTGAATGCAGGCTACAGAGTGTTCAGTAAAACGAAAGTTAAGTGTCATTGAAACGGATGTGCATGTGATTATGTAGAGTGGATGGAATGACATTACTCAGAAGGCGAGAAAACAACTGCTGCTGCTGCTGCTGCTGCTCTTGAGATGTTCTTCAGCCGCCAGACGTGTGAATTCCCATGCTGAGATGTCAGGAAGTTCAAAATATGAGACAAGTACATTACTAACACAACTTAAATCACTCCCGGAGGAGGATAACAACAATATATCGACAGAAACTAACTTACAAAACATACGTGTTACACATACAAAAGCGGAAGAACAACGCTGAAGTCACACTAGAAAAAGAAAACATGCTGATGAATCTCAGCCGAGCATAACATTTCTGGTGCGTTCCTTCCGTTATTTCCCCTGTTTTTTAAATTCGTGACTAATTTCAAGGAACGCGCCTGAAATTCAAGTATTTAAATGCTCCTTTCCATGTTTCACGAAACACAAACTGCAGTTCTCTCCGTATTTTATCGACAGATCTACAATCTATCTAATGGAATCTCGTCTTTCTTTCTTTCTTTCTTTCTCGCGTGGGATCATATGTTTAGATCTTAAACCATTTCTGTGGTATTTCTTGTTCTACTGTATTTATCTTACGTGTCTTGTAAACGGCGAGATGTATTAAATTCATGTAGGTTGTCACGTGTATTATCTGTTATTGTTGGTCGATTTTAGTCAAAAGTTAATTTTGTCCACAAATTTTAGTCAAATTTTAAAATGTTTCTAACAATTGACATAGACTAGGTTTGATCAAATGTTTGCAGGTAGAAAGCAAGCGAACTGCTAAATATTGCATTGCTCTAAGACGACATAACGGTTCCATCTACCAGGAAGCAACCAGACATGACTGCCACCACAGTGCTTGTCAGAACACTGCAATTACCTTAAGGCACAGGATCGGAAACCCCACCGACTTGAGCGTTCTAAATCTTCGTGGATGCTGAATTTCGTGCCCTAACTTACAAGAATCTTGTGTTTTTGTGTTCGCAAGACATAAAGCTTGTTTTTACTCCAAGTGATACGTTATGATAATCAGATTAAGTTCGATGGCAACTTTATAAGTAAAACAACGAAGTAATTGAAATTCCTGAATGAAGAACGTAATATTATGTTACCTTCTTCTAAGTATTATTAGCACAATATCATCGAAGTGAGGGAGCCTAATCAGGTTTTCCTGTTACTTAAACCTAAGTAACCGCCGGTCCCAATAGCCACGCGGTCTAAGGCGTAGGTCTGCGGCCGCTCGCCTGCTGAGATCGTGGGTTCGAATCCCACCGGGTGTGGACATGAATGTTTGTCTGTTGTGAGTGTTGCGTGTTGTCAGGTAGAGGTCTCTGCGACGAGCTGATCACCCGTCCATAGGAGTCCTACTGACTGTGATGCGTCGTTGTGTGTGAGCTATAAACCTCAAGAATGAGGAGGCCATGGCCCGCGTTTGGCCGCAGGAAAAAAACTGATTAATTTCTTGACCAGCTAAAACCAGCATCTCAGGAGTGACGATTAATGGAATTATTTATTACTGTTAATTCTGCCGCCACTGCTACTACCTACTACCACTACTACTACTACTACTACTACTACGGAGTAATTCTGTACTTGATAAAATACTCGTTTCTCTTACGTGGATGGGAGTATGCAGACTGTGTAACTTACACATTTTATTTGCCCTTTTTACTCGGTCAAATGAGTTTCAACACACTTAAGTTTTGTCAAGACAATTTCTTTTAAAACTACTACCACTTTTCAATTCTAAGAGTGCCTTAATTTCAAAATCATTCTGAGCAACAAAGGAGCGCAGGTTTGTTTACTCGGCCTTGATTAGTTTTTTTTTATCAGTGTGCAAGACCATATTATAATTGTGTTCAATAAACTGGCAAATCAATAGTTTAAATTAAATTTAAGGATATGTTGTTAATTAGGAGAGAATATTTTCACTGTGTTTTAGACTCTTTCTTACCCAGCTTCAAGTTTTGGACAAGTATTTACTTATTTCCTAGAACGTTACACGTATTTACCGCCGTTTCGAACAATTGTTGTGCCTTGACCTTCAGGGTCAAACAGTCAGATAGAAGCCCATCTCATCTTGGACCGCTTGAATTTTAGACTGCTTCAGACTGAAGGTGAAGGCCTACGATCTTTCGAAACGTCGCTAACTATCGGGTCGACACGTCGCAACATCCCAAAAGATTTGAATCTTCAGCAATACCGTTGTTAGAACCTCACACATCGCACAGATAGATTCAGCTAAATACCTTGCAGGAAAAAAAAAAAATCCAGACAAACACATCAATGGATAAACCGTTCGGAATAGGGACACTCTGAGCAGACTACACCGTTCTAAATGTAGATTTGTAAGTCATCATGCAGCGGTGGATTTACAATACTGGAAGTCGCAAAGTATCGCGAAAGAATGAAGATAATATCTTTAACACAAGAACAAATCAAATAAGAATTAATTTAAATGCACGAGCAATCGACTTTGCAGCCAGTTCTGACAGCGTTCAGCACATCCTTGGTCACTAAAATATGTCAACGTTGAAATCCAACAACGTGTTTCAGGAACGGTAAAGCAGGGCTGTCTGTATATCCACAATTATTTGTGTTGGTATTTACGTAGCCTACGGGAGTAAGGCGCAAATGAACGCTACTCCCCTTGAACTGCTTGGCACTGAAGACAAAGACTGTATGTTGCTTCGAAATGTCGGTGACTGTTTGCCGGTTGACAGAGCGTAACCTCACAGTAGGCTTCAATCTTCATCATCTCCGCTGCAATAGCCACAAATTAAGAACATAAATATTTAACATTTTCCCTGTTCCTTGCAGTAAACTATTCCACAGTATTTATTCCAGCAACTGCATAAAAATTGCAAGAGAGTTGTTTTATGTGACACTCCTCCGACATGTTTCGGGCTACAGGGGCCATTTTCAGGGAGATGGTTATTAAGGGAAGAAATGATTATGGTTAATTATATTAGAGATGTGCAGATATAAAAATAAATTATATAAATTACATGGTAATATTTGTGTAACTTGAAAGATAATATATGTATTCATGTGTATCGTTATGCTTTTTGTTGTTCAAATACAAACATGTGTGTCAAAAGTATCCATTTTGTTGTTCAGGACTTTTCCCCTGTGTATAAATGTGACTGTGAATGTCGCGATGGACAACTGAATGGATATAAAAATGATTTTAAATTTCAATTACTGATAGCGAGCTTGTTAGCTGTTGTTGTATTTGTGAAGTTTAGGGTTGTGTGAGATAATGAGGCGAAAAGGATGTGATATGTAAACGTTTAGGTTACCCAGGTCCTTAAATTGTTGCTCCCGGTTCACTAGGAAAGTCTCTGCGCTAATGGATGTGTGTTGTGGTTAAAAGTCTGCACTCCAGTGGACTCACTTACCGAGCTTTTTGTGAGTGTAGGCACTATGTATTATCATCAAAATATTCAAAGAATTTTAGGATTTGAGGGTCAATTCTTAAACATTAGTGGGAAAATGTACGAGTAGATTTGTAATGAGCCTCAGTTGACTCTGGTCCTGAAGAGAATTGTGCAGGATTGAAAAAATGATTCCTTCACTAAGAGCAAATGCGTTATATAACACGTGTAACTTTGAAGCTCAATTCTGGAGGAAAAAATAGGAGAAAAATTCTAAGTCATTGTGTAAATTAGGCGTACTAAGGAATAAGCAGCTCATCTCAGTGGTGGCGCCGTCTATGGTGTGGGTCTGTGGCCGTTCGCTTGCGGGCATTGTGGGTTCGAATCCCTCCAGGAACATGGATATTCTTATCTTGTGGGTGTTCTGTCTTGTCAGGTAGAGGTCTCTGCATCGGACTGATCACTCTTTTAGGGGAGTCCTACTGAATGTGCTGTGTGAAACGGAGTATAATCGTGAAGCCTCGATAATGAGGAGGCCCTGGCCCACTAGAGGCTCTTGCGTCTTGGAAAAAGCATGAATAAGCGAATGTACAAAACAAATTTTGTCTGGCGTCTTGTATAGTTTTCACATTAAAAAATCCGATAAAATTCTTAAGAATAGCTGACACAGTCCAATAATTTTACAAGTCATAAAATATTTATTTTATTAATTTCTACAGTTTATTGTCATATAATATTCTACGCAAATACTTGGCGATGGGAAAGCAGTGAAATTACTTGACGGTATAGCGTCATAAGTTATGAGTATAACGATAAGTTGGCAGCGGTAGACCTACACTGCTACTTGCAGCAAATCAACATCAAGGCCAACTGGTTATGCAAAATATACAATGATGTGTTTGGAAATTTGTTGCAAACTTGTTTTTTTGTTTTATTTTGTCTAACGACATAGCCAACTACTGAGATTACAGGCCGATTGTGAAGTAAACATGAAACACAAAGCCAGGTGAGTGCCATTTGCGTGTGGTTGGCAATTCCATGTTGCCAATTGTTTCTCAGTATGACATTTAACGAAGACCTTCACTGTACTTCATGCAAGATGGAGCACCACCACATTATGCACTTCCTCTTCGGGTATTACTTGACACCCATTTTTACTGTTTGGAGGGTTGGGCGTCGAGGACCAAAAGAACGGCCTCTGTGTGGCTTTCAGTTGTGGGGTTCGGCAAAGATTAAGTCTGCCTACTAAAACAAAGAACACATGATGAGCTGGAGCAAGAGATTTGAGGATTTTTGTCGTCGTAATCTTGACGTCTTAAGGGCACCTTTTGACTGTCTTCCAGATTGCAGAAATGAATACAAAATACTGGGGCCCAAGTTGAAACTTGACGCTAAATGGTAGCACATGGGCTTTAAAAACAGTGCAAGAAACGTAGCATTACAGCTTTCCATATAGGACAGACAGACATCTAATTTTGTCTTTATTTTTCATTCTTAAATGAATGCGTTGGGGGTATTGGCGGATTGATCATGGGAGGGAAAAATAATACGAAGGTTATTCAGAAAGTAAGTACCGTCTGCGCATATATCTCGCACATCGTCGAGACTGTCACTTTGCCCATGTGCAGTGACTTCCTGTATCAGTTGAGAAGCCACAGACGCCATTTCGTGAAATTCGTGTTATGTTTATGTTTGTTCCTGTGCGTTAAACATATTTAAGACAATTGAAGGGGCCGCCGAATGTGAAATACGGTCTGTAATTCGTTTTTTGAACGCTAGGAATGTGCTACCGAGTGAGATTCATCACCAGATCTGTCAAGTTTATGGCGATAATGCGATGAGTGATGGCATGGTTAGGAAATCGGGTGCGAATGTTCAATGAAGGACGAGAGAACGTGCACGATGAGGCGCGAAATGGGCGTCCATCTTTGGTGAATGATGATTTGGTGCTTAAGGTCAACGAAAGAGTGCGTGACGACAGACGTTTCACAATTTCTGATCTGTCCCTGCACTTTCCTCAGATTTCAAGGACTCTACTCTATGACA
>Ga0131853_10005640_pt1 | contig 22585 bp, 18 predicted proteins | sample TergutLab28metaG_FD_92764 | JGI IMG/M metagenome (GOLD analysis project Ga0131853, IMG submission 92764) | Labiotermes labralis P1 segment gut microbial communities from Petit-Saut dam, French Guiana - Lab288 P1 (version 2) (version 2) | ecosystem: Host-associated > Arthropoda: Insects >...
GTCTCCACAGAATAGCCGGAAACATAAAATGTGTTCCTTTTTTCAAATCTCAAATCCATAATTATCAAGCTCCTTTTATAATGTAATTCGTAATTTCGTCGTGCGACAAACCTAAATCCAGGCAACCACACTGTTCCAGACTTTCGGGTAAAACCTTACGATTAGGCTTACGCTTGATAGGCAGCAAGCGAATGATGTCATCAATAAGCGACTCGTCATACACATCAAATCCAAGCCATTTTCCATCGTGGTATGTGTGTGCATCGTCGTATGCTTTGCGCACTGATTCGCCAAACATTTCCCTCTGCTCGTCAAATTTGTTTCGCTCTTCTTTGCCAAGCACAATACACGCCATAAAATAGCCTTCACGAATAGCAAGCGTAATTAGCGTTTTACCGCCACGCCGAATGCGTAAGTTATTGTAGTGCTTATGAGTTGGGTTACCTTCATCCCACAATTCGTCCATTGCGTAGTAAAAGCGAATATGCCCGGTTAGCTTTTCCCACGCACTACTTGATTTTCCCAACATTGCCTTAACCTGTTCGTAAGGTTTAATAGATTTATTCATTATTTGTCCTCCGTTCTTTTATTGGAATATATACATCTTGTTGGTATCGGTTCAATTTTAGGGCAATATCCCATGGCAGAATTTCCTCAATCATATCTGCCCCGGGGCTAAGCTCGAAATCACTACTTTGTTTTACCCAATCTTTCAAAAGAACGAATGTATCGTCCATATCCTCCATAAAGGAGCTGGACACAGCATACAAGCCACCTTGAAAAATTTCATCCACATATGGGGTTTGGTTTTGATAATCAAAAGGAATTTTTATCATCATTATCCATTCGCCATTATCTTCTTTGCGAAAAAAGCAATTGTGAAAGCCGGGGTTTGGATTAAAGCCGTAGCAATCGAACAAATTTTGCATTTTGTCTAAATCCAAGTTTTCTACCTGCCCTGTATTTAAACGAGACGTTAACATACGCATAGGCTGAAAACGGATGATTCGGACATCGTGCAGCTTCAACGCTTTGCGACTTACCTCGGAAAGCCTCTCGAACGAAATAGATTCACCTTCTTCCGGTATTGCCAGGCGTTTTTCAGTTTCTTCGTAAAGCAAAGTTATTGCCGATATTTTTCTAACCCCACTTATCAGCATTTTGTGCAGAAAATCGTCTACAAGCTTGCGCAGTTCATATAAAGCCGTTATTTCAACATCAAGCGCATCCAGTTTGCTTACAAAAGACTGTATCAATGCCGACATGCTTTCGCTTTCAAATATAACAATGATATCCTTTATCGGAATTTGCAGTTTACGCAAAACGATTATTTGTCTTAGCCTTTCCAAAGCAGCCTCGTCATAATACCTCTGCGCTTTATTTTCGGGATGTTTGCTCCAAAGCAAGCCTTTTTCCTCATAGTATCTAAGCGTTCTGCTGGAAACGCCCAATGTTTCCACTACTTCATTTATTCTAACCAATTCCACATAATCACCTCGCCATGCCATTATACAAGTTGACGCAAGGTCAACGTCAATAGCAAATCCACAAAAAAAAGATGCATCGTTTTTTAAAACGATGCATCTCTATCTTTATTACGAATCTTTTTCCGTTACAGCTCTTGCCGCCGCATCAAGTATTGATGCAATGTTAGATTCTTTTAGCTCTTCAGCTTTTGGTTCTTCTGTTTTAGGTATGTCCGGCACTTCTACTTTCGGCGGCTCTACCTTTGGTTCTTCTGCTTTTGGCTCTTCTCTTCTTATTTCTGCCCTTGGTATTGGCTTAGGTTCAGGTTTTGCTTCCAAAGCAGGTTGCGCAGCGGATTCAATACTTGGGATTATATCAGTTGCAAGCAAGTGATTGATAAGTTTTTCCATATCATCTAAACGTGAGTGGACGCCACTGGTTTGCCCGTCATCCAACTTTTGCAAGTATGTGCGAATTAAACCAGCATAAGAATCTTGGAAGTTTTGTACATTGGTGCGCTCACGGTTTATTTCACCACGCAAATTCTCCAGCTCACGGGCAATTTGGACTTTATATTCGTCCGCCTGCATTCTAGCATTTTTAACCATATTGTCGGCAGCTACTTGCGCACTTATTATCGCATTTTTTATAGCATTGTCTTTTTCTCTATAGCTTTTGATTATGGTTTCTAAATTGGCGATATATTTATCGACTTCTTCCGGGCTATATCCCCTTTTTACGTATGTGAATTGGCTCAACTTAAGCACTCCTTTGACAAATTTATACAGATAATAACATAGCCCGCCTAATCACGCAAGCGCACGGCATTTGCGGCACGTTTTCGGTAGTTTTCGTCCATTTTTGCATAGTGTTTGCGTGTGGTATTAACGTCTGCATGACCCAACACGTTTGCAACAAGATAAATATCCCCTGTTTCGGCATAAAGCTGCGTACCAAAAGTACTGCGCAACTTATGAGGGGATATTTTTTTTAGTTTAGTAATAAGCCCTGCATACTTTTTTACCAAGTTTTGAATGGCTCTGTCAGTTAAGCGGCGGTTTTGCATAGAAAGGAAAAGCGCATTTTCATGCCCCTCTTGTGTTGGCATTTTTTCCCGTTCAGTCAAGTAAGTTTGCAATGCAGCCTGCACTTCGTCACCAAAGTACAGAATCATCTCGTCGCCACCTTTGCGTATTACACGTATGCCGTTGGTATCAAAGTCTATATCGGTAATGTCCAGCCCTACGCATTCGGAAACACGTATACCCGTGCCAAGCAGCAATGTAATTATTGCAGCATCACGCAGTTTTGTACGCTCGTGATATCGCTTTTGGTGGCGGGTTAAATTTTCGCCGCTGTCTACAGTGTCCAAAAGTTTTGCAATTTCGTTGACTTCCAGCGTGGTTATGCTTTTTTGATTAATTTTTGGGAACGCAACAAGCTCCGCCGGGTTGGCGGAGATTTTTTTTGTCATGTATAGATGCTTGAACAAACCCCGCACCGCTGCAAGCTTGCGGGATTTGCCCAATGCTTTATTCTGATTTGCCGTATCCGGGTCGTTGGCGGATACATAGTACGAAAGATACTCCATAAACGCCTGTATATGCTCGGATTCTATTGCTTTAAAGTGGTCGATAGTAATTTCCTTTATGGGAACACCGTCCAAAATTTCTTCCGATAAAAAGTTAAAGAAAATTTTAAGGTCGTAGCTGTAGCCCAAACGTGTACGGCTGGAGGTTTGGTCGTCCAGTGTGCCAAAGTAACCACGTACAAACAGCGGCAATTCTTTTAAATTTTCACGCAACTTTAATGTGTTTGCAGCGTGTGTTTGGTCGTGGTAATTTGGCATGGCACGTCTCCTAACGAAAACTGCTTTCAGAAGGGAACTCATCCTTCGCTCCGACTCGCACGCCCACTGATGCTTTGCACCAGCGGTTCATACGAGAGTCACTCAAGATTGAAGTCCCCTTCCGTTGCAGTCTTCTTAAATTTATCTTATTACTCTATATTGCTCCACAAGTTCTATAAAGCTACGGCGGTGTCCACCACGATCTTCGCCTAAATTTTCTCTTGCTGTTTGTAAAACCCATGCATAGTTGGCATCGCCAACATGTTCGGAATTTCTAAGAATGTGCCCAAATGCGGCAACAGCAGCAGCGAAGTTAAAATCGGAAGAGTTTTCTGTAGTTATTGCACTGCGTAAAACAGGTACAGTTATTAAATTGCTTACATGCTCTCCGGGGCTGGTCGCTTCCTCCGGAAGCTGCTCGCCCATGCGTCCGGGACTGTGATAGCGGATATGCACATCAAATATAGACACTCTGTCGGAAGCAAACATTTCACTGCTTAGCGAAAGTTCGAACATAAGCACAATCTCCGAACCCACGCCAATTTCGCCTGCGTCACGGAAGTCGTTATCAAAATCTTCGTTATCTATAATTCTATTTTCATAACCGATCAAACGATAATTTTCCACAAACATAGGATTAAATTCAATTTGCGCACGCACATCTTCTGCAATTACAAACATATTAGAGATTAATTCTTCCACAAAAACTTTGTATGCAGCTTGAATATTGTCGATGTAATGGTAGTTTGCATTGCCATTTCTTGCAATGGTCTCCAGCATATCGTCACGGAAGTTACCCATACCAAAGCCCAAAATAGTCATATGAATGCCACTGCGGCGATACTCGCTCATCATGTCGGTAAGCTCTGCAACGGTACTTACACCTACATTAAAGTCGCCATCTGTTGCAAGTATGATGCGGTTGTTTTTATCTGGGTCAAAGTTTTGCATTGCAAGTTGGTATGCAGTGCTAATACCCGGTCCGCCTGCTGTACTGCCTGCGGCTCGCAATCCGTTTATTGCGTCCATTATATATTCGTGCCTGTTGCCCGGTATGCTATCTAACAACACTTGTGCGCAACCCGCATACGTTACAACGGAAATGGTGTCGTTTTCGTCAAGTTCGGCAACCAGCAATGCCAACGATTGTTGAACTAACGGCAACCTGTTTGCAGAAGCCATAGAGCCGGATGTATCTATTAGGAAAGTAAGGTTGCTTGCGGGCAATTCGGAACGGTCGATATCCTGTGCACGCACACGCACGAACGCTAAATATTTATCTGCATTAAATGGCGATTGCCCAATTTCTGTATAAACAGAAAACGGCGAGCCGGGAACAAGCGGCGTTACAATGTCGTAGTTGAAATAGTTAATCATTTCTGCAATGCGCACAGCATCCGGGTTTGGGCGTTGCCCGTTATTTATCATGCGGGCTACGTTGCGGTAGGATGCAGTGTCTATTTGCAATGTAAAAGAAATTGCGGCTTCTGTTTCCGGGTTAATCCATGTATTTTCTGTAATTTGTAGGTGGGTTTCACCGCTCCACATTCCGTCCTGTTCGAAATCCCAGCTTGGTTCGGGCTCAAAACTTGCTTCAGGCATTGGCATAATGGATGACGGAATTTCAGGTGCTGTCCAACTGTCATACGACATTTCACTGGCAGTGTCCCCGTCCCATGCACCACCGGAACATGCAGCTAATGCGCCAAGTACAAAAATAATTAATAATGTTGTGATAGTTTTTTTCATAAAACTCATCCTTTCGGTTTATGCTGATATACCCAATAAACCATCGGGAAAAAGAAATATTACAGTTTCGTTACAAAAAACTTTCTGCTAGAAATATAAGGTCGTTATAATCATAGGCGGTGGTAAGCGTAAACAGCACACCATCTTGTTCATAGATAAGCACGCTGTGGGTGCTTTCTATTTGCATGTAGCCCCAGGTATCATTAATTAGCACAGAGAAAAAATTGGAAAAATCCGGCTGATCCGGCGGTAGCTGCGCCATTACAACAACGCTGTTGCCTGCCGTGCCTTCCAAATGGAAGATAACCATGTCGCCGTCATAATCGGTATAAGCGATAGCCCATCCTTCCGGCATAGCAAGCGAAACCTGTGCTACTTGGCGGCGTACGCCAAATATTTCATCCGATTGATCCGCCATTTCCGGTACAAGTTCAGGGTCGATAGCCGGAAAAGAAGGAGCCGGTTCCGCAGGTACTGTTTGTGCTGCACCAAGCCGCAATTCTTCTTCCGCTTCTACCTCACGCATGTAAAAGCTGCCATCCCACATTGCGGTATCATCTTCTACAGCCATGCCACCCGCTGCCGTATCTGCCGCAGGAGGCAAAGCCGGCGTAGCTGCCGATTCATTGGTAAAACCATAATTATTTGCAAAAAAGTAAGGCAACACAAATGCTCCAACGCTAACAAGCACAACTATAGATGCCGCAACGCCGGTTATCATGCTCCTATGCGTATTCCAAAAACGGCGGCGGCGAGCTACTTTAAACTTTGCGTCCAAAGAAGACGTAGCGGTAAATTCTATAGCAGCATTTTCCGCAATCAGTGTTTCGCCCGTAGTTTTTACATATTGCTTAGCAATATTTTGTAAGAAATTTTCGCTATTCATTCGCCACCTCCTTTGCCAGTTTTACAAGCTTTGTTTTTGCTCTATGCAGGCGCACCGTTACATTGTTTTCGGATATTTTAAGCTGCTCGGCTATCTGCCTATGGCTCATATCATATGCATATTTAAGCAAAAAAACCGCTTTCAACTCTTCTTTTAGCGAATCCACAAGCTGCATTGCTTTAGCCGCTTCGTCTTTTTGGGAAACAAATTCCTCCAGGTTAAAGTCATCCGCTTCATCCTGCTCGGCGATATCCACAGGGGTCATACGCTTTTGCCTGTTGTACATATTTATTGCAATATTCTTGGCAATAATTACAAGATAAGAAACCGCCTGCGGAGCGTCCGGGTCACCGATTTTATGCAAGTGCTTGTAAACCCGCATATAAGCATCTGCAACTGCGTCCTCTGCCAAGGCGTGGTCTTTTAAAATATCAAACGCCTTTTTATATAGCAAACGTTTATATTTTTTGTACAAATATTCAAATTTATCCTTTTCGCTCTCGGAGGCAAATGTTAAAAGAACTAACATACTCACACCCTCTCTATGTAAACCTTTTACGGCGGAAATTATTACACATTTCTAAGACATTGTCTAATGATGGGTTTGAGTGTAGAATAGATGGGTAGGAGTGAATGCAATTGTCTTTTTTTAATAGAGAAGCCGTTTTTACAGACGAAACCAAGCAATTTGTTGATCCATACGACCCATTTCCGGGGGATATTGTTACATTTAAGCTACGTGTTGCAAAAGATACAGACTGCGCAGTGCATTTACATTTTAGCGATGCGGCAGATACTTCATTACCCATGATTCGCACTTTTTCGGATAATTTATTTGATTATTTCACCATAAAAACAACCGCCCCAAACGAGGCGGTTAGATATTTTTACACTGTAACTTGGAATGACCAAGTTTTTTACTACAACAAGCGAGGCTTGTGGGAAAACCTTGTAGAGCATTACAATTTCCGCCTTGTGCCGGGGTTAAAAACGCCGGACTGGGCAAAAGGTGCAATAATGTACCAAATTTTTGTAGACCGTTTTTACAATGGTGACCCAACCAACGACGTAAAAAGCCAAGAATACGCATATCTTGGCACGACACCAAAGGCTTTGCCATGGGACAGCGGCATCGCTGTGGGCGACTTTTGCAATTTCTACGGCGGTGACTTACAAGGCATAATCGATAAAATGGATTACTTAAAAGACCTTGGCGTAGAGGTAATTTACCTCAACCCTATTTTTGTGTCACCAAGCAGCCATAAATACGATGCCCAAGACTACGACCACGTAGACCCGCACTATGGCGTTATATTAGAAGATGGCGGCGAAACCTTGCGTTTCGAAAACGTAAACAACAAACATGCCACCAAATATGTAAAACGTGTAACAAGCAAAGCAAACCTTGAGGCAAGCAACGCTCTTTTTGCCAAACTTGTGGAAAAAGCCCATGAAAATGGCTTAAAAGTGATAATTGACGGCGTGTTTAATCATTGCGGTTCATTTAACAAATGGATGGATGTTGCCGGGTTTTACAAAAACAGCGACGAACCTGTTGGCGCATACCACAGCAAAGAAAGCCCTTATCATAACTATTTTATTTGGCACGGCGAAGAATGGCCCGGCAACACAGCCTATGACGGCTGGTGGCAGAATTCCAACCATCCAAAACTAAATTTTGAAGACTCTCCCGAGCTTTTTAACTATATCTTAGAAGTCGGCAAAAAGTGGGTATCTCCGCCGTATAATGCAGACGGCTGGCGGCTGGACGTTGCCGCAGACCTTGGACGCAGTCCGGAAATGAACCATCGTTTTTGGGCTGCATTTAATCAAGCGGTAAAGACAGCCAACCCCAATGCAATAATTTTGGCAGAACATTACGGTGACCCATCTGCTTGGTTAAACGGCAAGGAATGGGACACAATAATGAACTATGATGCTTTTATGGAGCCTATCTCATGGTTTTTTACCGGCGTTTGCAAACATAGCGACCAAGCTCGTCATCATTTAAAAGGCGACGCACAGGCGTTCGAAGGCGCAATGCGTCACCACATGTCGCAAATGACAGTACACGCACTTCACGCAGCAATGAACCAACTATCCAATCATGACCATTCCCGCTTTTTAACCCGCACCAACGGCAATACAGGGCGTTGGCAGCACGTAGGGGCGAAAGCTGCAGAAATGGGTGTGAATAAAAATATTCTAATGGAAGCGATCGTTTTTCAAATGACGTGGCCGGGCGCACCGACTATTTACTATGGCGATGAAGCCGGGCTAATGGGCTGGACGGATCCGGACGACCGCCGTCCTTTCCCATGGGGCAAAGAAGATATGGTATTAACCGATTTGCACAAAGCACTGGCTAAAATGCGAGCCGATTACCCAATGCTGCGCCATGGTTCGGTAGAATTTTTATGGAACAGCAGGGATTTTATTTCCTTTGGGCGTTGGAATGATGCTATCCAAATTGCCGTGGCAATTAACAACAGCAATCGCCCTATGGAAGTTATATTGCCGGTTTGGAAGCTTGGCAAAGCAGATGGACAGTTAAAGGAAATCATTGTTACCGGCAACGATAATTTCAAGCAAACCGGGCAGATTTTGAACGTAACAAATGGCGAAGTAAAAATAATTGTTGGAGCATTAAGTGCAATTGTATTAGGGAGTGTTTGAATGTGAAAAAATGGCTTTTAAGCTTAATTGCAGTATTGCTTATGTTTACGCCGGTGCAAGCTGCAGAGCTATGTACACCGGCAATTCAGTATGCTTCTGCCAACACCCAAAACATTCGTATTCCCGTGCTGGCATACCATTCTGTAAAACCGCAGCGGTTTTACTACCCGGTTAATGCGGACAACCCTTGGATATTACACGAGGATATATTTCGTGCGCAAATGCAGTATTTGTATGATAATGGCTTTACACCGCTTACAAGCCACCAGCTCGTTAATTTTCTTTTTCACGGCACGGCTTTACCGCCAGACCCTATTGTTTTAACTTTCGACGACGGTTACTTAGATAACGCCCTTTTTGCCGCACCCATTTTGCGTGAGTTTGGTTTTACTGCCATGTTATTTTTAATAACAGGTGCAATTGAGGAAACCACGCCAACCATGGTTGCATGGCCTACGCCGTTTATGAGCCGTGCGGAGATTTTTGCAAATATGGATGTTTTCGAATTCGGCTCACACAGCCACGCAATGCATTGCCGTGTAAATGGCATACCACTGCTTGTTTCCGAAAGTACGGCGGCTATTCGGGCAGATATTTTGTTAAGTTTTGAGTATCCGCTAACGTTTACCACCGGTTTTGCGTTCCCATTTGGGCGGCATAGCCAAAACGCATTGCAAGCACTGCAAGAAACCGGAATTTTGTTCGCATTTACCACTTTTGAGGCATATCTCACTCGCAACACAAATCCGCTTTTGATACCACGCTTTCAAGTGACAAGCGATTGGGATATGCAGCATTTTTCTAATGTAGTTAACGGGAGGTAGAACATGTCTCACACTGCACTGTATAGAAAGAAACGCCCGCAAACATTTTTAGATGTTGTAGGGCAAAAGCACATTGTACGTGCGCTTAGCAACCAAATATCAGCGGGGCAAGTTAGCCATGCATATCTGTTTTGCGGCACAAGAGGTACGGGCAAAACTTCTATAGCTCGCATTTTTGCACGGGCAATTAATTGCGAAAATCCAAGCGAAGGCAATCCTTGCAATATTTGCGAAACCTGTGCGGGCATTTTAAACGAGCGCAACTTAAATGTTATGGAAATTGATGCTGCATCCAACAACGGTGTGGACAATATCCGTGACCTACGAGAGGATGTAAAATACCAACCCACACAAGGCAAATACAAGGTGTATATCATAGACGAGGTTCATATGCTTTCCGGCAGTGCATTTAATGCGTTGCTTAAAACGCTGGAAGAACCACCTGCCCATGTAATTTTTATTTTGGCAACAACGGACCAGCAAAAATTACCCGCTACCATTTTGTCCCGCTGCCAACGATACGACTTCAGACGTATTGCCGCCGTAGACATGATAGAGACACTTAAAAAATATCTGCGGGAAGAAAATGTCGAGTTTGAAGATAAAGCACTGGACTACATCGCCTACCATTCCGACGGGGCAATGCGTGACGCATTAAGCCTTATGGACCAATGTCTTAGCGTGGGCGAGCAAAGCCTTACTTATGCACAAGTATTGGACATGCTTGGCGCAGTGGATAAAACAAAATTATTCGACATAACCTATGCGTTAAACAATTGCGACAGCGGCAGTGTTATGGCAGTAATAAACCAAGCCATGGAAAGCGGACGAGATGCAAGCCAGTTTGCTGCCGACCTTGTGCGGCATTTCCGTGATGTATTGGTTGCCGGTTTAACAGATGATCAGGACGAAAAACTAAAAGCGCAAGCCAAAGCCGTACCTGCGCAAAATTTAATGGAATACATCCACACTTTTTCAGAAACTTTGCGGGAAATGCGCTTTGCACCACATACACGCACCGCATTGGAGGTGTGCGCACTAAAATTATGTGTGCCAAAAGTGGTGGCTGAAATACCGGCAACGCCGCCTGTAGCAACGGCTGAAGCACCTTCACCCAAAGTAGACACACTGCCCCCTACTCCACCTTTGCCCAAAACGCCAACAGGTACAGGCGGCAGCCTTTTCGACCAAATTGCCGTAGGTTGGGACGATATTTCGCTAAAATTCCCTATTTCCTGGGGCATACATTGCCGCCGTTGCGGCATGGAACATAATGACGGCAAGCTTGAAATAATTGCAGACTGCAAAACCGTGGTAGACATACTTAAAACCAAAGAGGATTTAATCCGCAAAGAAATTGCGCACAAATTTGCTTTGGACACCCCTCCAAACCTTGCCTTTGTGGTGAGAGAGGGTTACAATAAAACAATAGCCAAGACATTGTCTAAGACAAATGAAGTTGTGCCTGCACCTGTTGTAGAGCAACAAGCGTTGCCCGACGAATGGTTAAGCGGGGACGATGTAGTGGAACTTATCCCACCGGACGACTGGGATGAGATTGGTGAAGAAGTATAGGAGGACATACAATGCCAAAAGGATTTCAAGGAATGCCGGGCGGCGGCATGAACATGCAACAATTAATGAAACAAGCACAAAAAATGCAAAAACAAATGGCAGAAATGCAGGAAGATTTGGCTGCCAAATCTTTGGAAGTTTCCGCAGGCGGCGGCGCAATTAAAGTGACCATTAACGGCGAAAAACAAATTACAGACCTTGTCATTTCCCCCGATGTTATAGACCCCGACGATGTGGAAATGCTGCAAGACCTTGTAATTTCCGCCGTAAACGAGGCGATCCGCCAAATGGACGAATCAGTTAATTCTCAAATGTCAAAGATAACCGGCGGCATGAACATGCCGGGATTGTTCTAATATGCAGCACATTTACGGTGGGCATGTAGCCCGGCTTATAGAGGAGCTTTCTCGCTTACCGGGTATAGGAGGCAAGTCTGCACAAAGACTCGCCTTTTATATTATTCATTTGCCTACAGAAAAAGCAGAAGCCTTGGCGGAGTCTATCCTTTCGGCAAAACGCAACGTGCGCTATTGCTCGCAGTGTTGCAACTTAACCGACACAGACCCCTGCCAAATTTGCGCAAATGTTAAACGCAACCCCCAAATTATAATGGTGGTAGAAGACCCCAGAGACATGGCAGCCTACGAACGCACCGGCGAATTCCACGGCTTTTACCATGTGTTGCACGGCGCAATTTCACCAATGCATGGTGTAAGCGCAAACGATTTAACTATTGCGGCACTTTTGAAACGCCTACAAACGGAAGACGTGCAGGAAGTTATCATTGCAACAAACCCCAACGTAGAGGGCGAAGCAACAGCCCTGTATCTTAGCAAGGTAATAAAGCCAACAGGCGTAAAAGTTACACGCATAGCCCACGGTGTACCCGTTGGCGGCGACTTAGAGTATGTAGATGAAGTAACACTTTCACGTGCATTGGAAGGCAGACGAGAAATATGACCTTAAAAATGCCATGGTTTGTTAGGCGACTAATATCAACCGAATACATGGTAAAAAAAGATATGCAGCGTGGCGATATTCCCGGCAATAAAGAAGCCTACGGCAAAACCGTGCGCATAGCCGTGCCTGCGGTTATAGAAATGGTTACCATTGCCTTAATGGACATGATAGACATTGCAATGGTTGGGCGTGGCGTTGGCGAACATGCAGTGTCTGCTGTAGGTATTACAGGGCAGCCCCGTATGCTGGTGTTTTCCGTTTTTATGGCAATAAACGTTGCACTTACGGCAATTATTGCACGCAAAAAAGGCGAAGGTGACATGGATGCAGCAAAAAGCTGTTTACGCCATGGTCTCTTGGTCAGTTTTTTAGTGGGCATAAAAATGACTATATTGGCGGTGCTTATTGCACGGCCTTTAATGAGTTTTGCAGGCGCACACCCGGAAAATATTAGCGATGCAACAATATACTTTCAAATAACCAGTTTGTTCTTGTTGTTCCAAGTTATCACATCTGCAATTTGCGTAGCGCAGCGTGTTATTGGAAACACAAAAGTTGTAATGAAAATTAATATAACCGCCAAAGTTGTAAGTGTTATCCTAAACTTCTTGCTAATAGAAGGGCGTTTCGGCTTCCCACGTATGGAAGTAGAAGGCGTGGCTTGGGCAAGATCCATTGCCACAGGTGTTGCATGTTTGCTTGCAATTATTTCTATCATGCACAAAGACAGCCCTTTGCGTTTGACATTAAAAGACAACTGGCGTTTCGAGATATCAATGCTAAAAAGCATGGGTAAACTTACCGGTAAAGGAATGTTTGAACAGGTCTTTTTGCGTTTTGGCTTTTTTGCATACGCAATTGTAATAGCCCGTTTAGGCTCGGACGATTTTGCGGCGCATGTTATCGCCATGCAGCTTATGGTGCTTAGCTTTACTTTTGCCGATGGCATTGGTGCGGCAACTACCAGCCTTGTAGGGCAAAATTTAGGCAAAAAACGGCCGGATCTTTCTATTATGTATGGCAAAATTGGTATGCGCCTGGCTATTGTATGCGCAGCAGTTCTAAGCACAGCGTGCATATTATTCCGGTACCAATTTGCCGCTATATTTGCAAATTATCCACATATTATTACCACCACAGCCGGGTTAATTTTGATACTTGCGTACATACTACCTATACAAACATCGCAGCTTGTAATGGCAGGCAGCTTGCGAGGCGCAGGCGATGCAGGTTATGTAGCGATGACTATGTTTGTTTCTGTTGCCATTTTACGACCGCTTTTAGCATTTTTGATGGCATTTGTTTTTGGATTTGGTCTTACAGGCGCATGGCTTGCAATTATTGTAGACCAGCTTGTACGGCTTATCATGTTGTTTACACGTTTTGCAAGGGGAAGATGGACGACGGCAAAAGTGTAGACGAAATTTGTCGAATGGCTTATAATTTCGGCATTGAGGGAGTGGGGTTTAGTGAAAATAAAATTTTTATTGCTTTTTTTGATATTTTTAACACTTGTTTTTACCGCATGTGAAAATCAACCGACGGAAATTGCTACATTTAATGCAACAACTTTTGTGCAATCACTTATTTCTTATGATAGCACTGCAAACGCCCACATTCCTTTGCGAACAGTTGCGCTTTGCGAGCCTGTTTTGCTGCTTGCGATAATCCCCCTCTACCCCTACGAACAGGATGTGACCGAAATGGGACATACAGAACAAACCCGCCGCCCTATGGTAGCCCTCACTTTTGATGACGGACCATCGGAATATACCGAACGCATATTAGATGCTTTAGAAAAACACGGCGGCAGAGCAACTTTTTTTGTGCTGGGTAACCGAGTAGAACGTCATGCAGACACAGTTCGCCGAGCCGCCGGGCTTGAGAGCCAGGTGCTTGGGCATTCTTGGAATCATACAAATTTTACAAGAGCGCATATAGACGTTGTGAGAAGCCAAATACTTGATACAAGCGAAGTGATAGCCTATGTACTGGGTTCTCCTACACCGCCAATGTTCCGTGCACCTTATGGAGCGTTAAACTCCAATGTGCGGCGGTTATCCCGTGAGCTTGGATATTCCATTATAAACTGGACACTGGATACACAAGATTGGCGGGACCGTGATGCAGACGCAATATATGGGCGCATTATGGACAGCGTAATAGACGGTACAATAGTACTTATGCACGATGTTTACGCCACAACCATGGAAGCCGCAGAAAGAGCAATAGCCAGCCTAACAGAACAAGGCTTTCAGCTTGTTACGGTTTCGGAATTAATAGAATATTTTGAGGGCGAACCCAAACCCGGCGTAGAATACCGAGGTATAAGACCCGGGGAGCGATAAAATATTTCATTTTTATTGCCGAACATTGACACCTTTTGGGAAAAGAACTACAATTAACGCTAATTAAGTAAGGATAAAGGGGCGATTATTTTGAGACACCCACATGATGATGAAAACAGACAAGATGATCAATACACAGACGAAATTAGAAATGACTATCAAGATGATGACTATTCGTCACCCGCAGGGAGCTTGTACGACGATGCCCCTGAAGACGAACCTAGCGCATATGTAAAGGGCTTTGCTCGTGAGGAAGCAGAAGAGGTTTCTTTTGATGAAGAGCCGATTGCTGAACCACCTCCGGCAAGGACAAGACGGGCAGAACCTCGAGCAGAAACCCCATTTGAAATGGGTATACGAGACGCTGCCAACAGGGAAGAACGTCGCAGGCAGTCTAACCCCACTCCAAGACCTGCCGTACGGGCAGGTACACCACCAAGAAGGATGGCGCAACCGCCACGCCCTGCAACCGGAGGCGGACGTAGTTCTGCACCGCAAAATGCTGATCAAGATGCATCTTATGATGATTTCCGCAAGCGTTACAGCCCCGGTGAACTCATATCATCCGGCGACAGACCGGAAAGACCAAACAGAAGACCCGCATCTTCACGCAATGCACCGCCACGTGCAAGAGCAGCACACCCTGCCAACGACGATATGATAAATCCGTTGCGCTGGGCACTGGTTGGCTGTGTTGGCGTAGTGTTGATTATAATGATTCTGCTTATTGTTCGATTAAACAGCGTAAGCAGCCAACGGGACGACTACAGAGCACAAGTAGAGTCTATGACGGCTACAGTTAATGCTGCCAACGACGTAGAAACCGAAAGAGACTTGCTAGACGAAGAAGTTGAACGCTTAGAAGGCTTGCTTGAAATTGCGAACAACACGATTGCACAGCTTCAAGGCGGCGGTAACGCAGGTGCAGACCCCGGCACAGGCGACACACCGAACCAAGGCGGCACAACATCCCAACCGGACACTTCGGGCGGTACAGCTCAACATACATTCCCTACCACTCATGAAGTGCTGCTGGGTCAAACGCTGTCACGCATTGCAATATTGTTCTACGGTTCCGATTCGATTGACTTGATTAATCATATTGCAGCAGCTAACGGCATTACTAATATTAACAATGTTCCGGCAGGAAGAGTGCTGGACATACCTGCCCCACCGCAACCATAATTAAAATAGCAACACATAATAAAACCGTAATGTTTGCCAAAAAAGGCAAGCATTACGGTTTTTTAACATAATATTGCAAAATTTTGCAATTCATACTTTACTTTCTGCTTTTTTTTTATATAATTAAAATACATAATGCACAGAAAAGAGGATTTGCTTTGTCTGCGAAAGAATATTTGATAATAAACATTCAAGAAGATTGTGCAAAATATTGGTGTGAAAACAAGTTAAAAATTGAACATGGAAAACTTTTCAATACTACATTTAAAGTTACTGTCAGTTCCGAAAAAATACATGAACTGCAGTACCTTATTCTTTTGCTGCAGTCAATCCAAAAATTTCCTGCATTTAATTACAAAGTACATTTAAAGCATGAACTAAAGAGCGGCAAAGAAGAAAATGATAAGTTAAAAGAAGATGATATGTTTCGCATTTTCGCTTTTCTTTCTTTCTTCCAAGATGGGTTAAATAAAAATATTTTTACGCTTGAGGCGAAAAATGAGTATAGATTTAGCAAAAACATAACAAAGCATCATATCTCTCTCAGAAGTATTGATACTCTTACGGTTGGACATCTTATTCCCTTAATACCAATTCGCAAAAAAACATATGAATTTTTCGGAAAGACTGTTGGTGATGAATTTCCGAGAAACTTTGATTGTTTAAACACTAAAAACAAAGAAGACAAGAACGTTCACTTAATTTATCATCTCTGCTATCGATATTTATTTGATGATATGCAACACATATCAGAGAGTAATGCCTTTCAAAACTATCTTGCAGAACGAAGAGCCCACTATCAATCACCTAAATTTTATGACGATATCAAAGACATAAATATTCTCAGTTTTCTTATTTTTTGTATGCAAAACCACTGGTACATACGCGAAGCTATGGAAGATATCAGAAAAAACAAAACGGGCTCAAAAGCTGTCTTTAATAAGAGAGCATTAGCAGAAAAAGGACTGTCCTTTGAGAGCATAAACGAACAAGAAAAAAAAGATAGGAATCTCTTGCTTTCTTCTATGGATATGGCTGACGGACTCATGCAACTTATCGAAAATATTATTTTCCATGTCGGAGACAAAAACGACAATGGCAGGGGGCTTATGCGCTTGCGACTATACAGACGTAAAAGCAATACTTGGAGCAAGTACATAGAAGATAATTACCCCCATTATTTTGCAGGGTACGACAATAGATACGATGACAAATTTGGTCAAGATATCAGTAGCTTGGATATCTGTAATAGTTTAGAGAAGAAAAATATAGCAGACATCGAACTTGGAAAGTTAGATATGTTAAAAGAAATAAAGAAAGATATAAAAAAACGGAAAAAAGAGCGGAATATAGTTGAGCATTATTTAGAAGTTCAACTGCTGGATAATTCTGAAAAAAATATGTATAGAACATTTCTTGAGCAGCATGATTCTTTTGACTCAATAAGAGACCAATTTAATGTTAGTACATTCTTTAACCCAACGATTGAAGCGGCTAATTGCTGGAAAAACTTTGTCGATAAAGGTGGAGTAAATGTTGTCAAACATTATGGCTTGCAATTGTTTGATGCGTTAATTAAAAGCCTCGATGGTTGCTTCATCACACAAAGCACAGCTAATAGCACTACTCTTGATGAAAAAGATTTCTATACAACAAGTGGAGACAAACCTTCATCCAAAAATACAAAATTTCATTTTTCCGGAACACAATACACTATTCTTTTGCCTTTTACTGAAAGAAAAGTAGATGAAAAAGGATTTACAAACGTTGCGATTAATTATGATATCTCAAAAACAAATTTTATAGGAAGGCATGTTACGCATAAAGACATAGACGATATATTGTCAAAACCACCAACATCACAGGCTGATAAACTTAATAAAATAGAAGAATTAGCAAATTCATTTGCTGTGAAAAGCTACGCTGAAAATGATGTTATCACCATAGATATAGTAAAGCTAAGAGTGATCCCTACATGTTATGAAATCTTGGCTAAGGGTTTGTTTCTATTTATATCAAGTCGCAAAATTCGTAAAACAAATATAGCTCTGACCAATTGCAATGACAACGCTTTTATACATTTAATACGTAGTTTTGCTGTGCTATATGACCGCAAAGGACAAAATAATTTTTTGAAACACTCTCAAATTTATCTGCTTAATAATGATACTCACACAAGTTTTTTACTTGCTGGTAGTAATATTAAAAATGCTGTCGTTGCTCAACTTAAGCAAGAAGCTCACAACAGGAATACAAGCAATGTTGATTCTATCGTAAGTTTACTTAAAGAAATGATATCCTTGCGTCCCGGCAAAGGAGAAGCTGGCACTACAATTGAGTATGTTCCTTTTAATTTACTGCTTAAACTTAAAAAATCCGATACAGAACTATCAGTTTTTGAGCATGGCGTATTGAAAATACTAGAGACAGATTTGCAAAAACCCGATTTAGGTTGCTTGTTGAGAACGCACATGCGCCTCGGTTCATCAGTCCACACAAACTTGTTCTATGAAGCCGTTCTTCTATTTAGCAAAAGCGATTATATACGAGGATTTGCTTGGCTTTTGCAGCAACAAATCAAAAATGGCAAAGAAGATATCAGCACAGAAGATAGTCCCTTCCTCTTTGTAGGCTACGGAGTTTATTCTGAGATGTTATTGCGAGAACTAACTAAATATTTTTTGCATGCTACCTACTGCCTTTACGATCATGGCATTACTAACACAAAAGGCAAAAGCTCTAAAGAGGGCTTTAGCCATGTACTCGTAAAATCGAAACTTAAATACAGACCGATATTCATCGTACCAATTGTCTCAACGTTGAGTACTTTCGACAAGCTGCATTCGTCTTTTGATGCTGAGCTTGTAATATCTAAAAAAGTTGATATAGATGAATCTTTTGATAAGAGTTATTTGAGTGTAGTGCAAACACGACATGGAAGGCGCAATGAAGAAGTAAGGGCAGAAGAGAGAGAATATTTTAAAAATGTAGACATAGAAAGCCGTACTATCACGAGCATCATTTTAGCCAGTGAAACTCATTACTTGTTTTCTGTTCAGCAAGATTGGGAATCACCATTAAAATGTAAAATGTGTTATCCTCCTAGATTTTTTGAAGAAAAGCCTTTGATTGAAACTGACAAGACATCTGTAATTCCATCTCAACTTTTTGGTGAGAAAAAGGAAAAAGGAGAAATCACATATCTTACTAAACCCTTAAATTCGCAAAATTTAGCAGAAACAATTAATTTGCTAAATGAAGACCTTCTGTTTTTTGGACACCGAGAACGCAACGGAAACCATTTTGAATATTACATAAGAACGGAGGATTTGTTCGAAAAAAGACAGGATCAAGTTGCCATTTGGCTAACAAAGCTGCAAGAAAGTATTTATCCACAAAATCGCGAAAGCACAAGTAAAATTCGCTTTGATTTTATTGTATGCCCTGAGCATTACAGCAACAAGGGGTTCGTGTTGTTAGTAAATGATAAGGTTTTCAATGGTGCAGCCTCTATAATAAGCGTAGATGTTAAAAAAGAATTCAAAGATAATTTTCGGACAAAACACAGTGATATAAGAGCTTTTTATAAAGACTTAGCGGAGCAAGGGCGAGAAATGGAAATGAATTTCCACTATGCTGATGACAGAATAGTACATGGCAAGACTTTTTTGCGGGCAAAAAACTTAGTGCAATCTCTTTTCACTTCAAACAAAAATTCTAAAGTAAAAATACATCTTTTTCATTCCATTATTTTGCTTTCAGATAGAAACTCCCGCAGTAGTAGGTTAAAATTTATTGATAACGTAGATAGCTATCATGCATTTTTACACCTCGATATTTCTTCTCAAAGAAATCATGCAGATGCATGTGCTCTTTGCTTTGAAAAACTAGAAATGAAACGCATATACAAAAGTGCTTCACACAATGACGTAAGCACCCATTTCAAAACTGTAAACGATAACTTAAAAGTCAAACAAATAAACCGAAACGAAATACAAAAAAATATACCCGAAGAAGATATTCGTAATAAAAGAGCTTTTAAACGAATGATCGCAACCCATAAAATTAACCGAGCTTTATCAACATTAGAAGACAAAAATGATACGGGTCAAGTATTTCACAAATTATGTAAACTTATCAATCATGCGCTACTAGATGAAAATGGGGATATAATTGAATATTTAATTGCATATATTTGTGCTTGCAGCAGACCTTTTATTTCTTACAGAAAATCGGCAAGAGAAGCGGCTCTTTTGTTAATAATTCTATGTCTTGAGACGCTACTAACATGTAAGCTAAAAATCGATATAGAAAACATGCTAAATGACGTATCTATTGATTGTGAGAGTTCTGCATCATCTCCAGAATCTAAGATGCTTTTTTGGACTGTAAAAAAACTATCAAAGATAGACTCAAATAAACGTGATTTAATCAAAGCCCTTATGAAGCAAAGCGTAATGTTAAAAAGTAGTTATATAGTCAGAAAAGCAAATATGCCAAAAATCTATGCTTCTTTAAAGTCTGTTCATAGAAAAAATGATGCCTCTTTCTGCAAATATTACATATACTGTATAAAGCGACTTCTTGTTGGCGGCAAGGATGATGCAAAATCTTTGTTTTTGGAACATTTACTTTTGTCAGGTGATGAAACTATAGATAAACTACATGAAGGCAAAATAAATGATCAAGTATATAGAGATTTCCATCTGTTTGATGAAAATTTTCGACAGGCATTGTATTTGGAGAATACTCAAATTTTTTTAGATGCCACCAATGATTTCAGCAAAAAAAAGCGCACTGATGTTGCAAATGCCTACTATCTGAAAGATTATAAACAAATGCTTGAGTGGAATGGCGATGATTACAACAAAATCTCACCAGCACTTTTAGAAGTGCATGAGAAGATTGCACTCAAAGCAAAAGAATCTGATGACCCGATAAGCATTTTTAATAATATATCAAAAAGCTTCGAGACTCTTTTAAAAGCGAGCATCAATGATGAAGCGACAACAATTGATGTTATATTTTTAAGCAAACGCAAAGATGATGTTTTATGCTGGGATGAAAACACAGGTATTGTTGCTACAAGAGATACATATGAATGGAATCATTTTGCTGGAAATGAAGAAAATTTTTTGGAAGAAACTCTTGATACATTAAAAGCCAAACTAAAAAATCTACACGATACCCCATTACCATCAGAACTTCTCGTATTAAACACCTATAGCATGGAAAAGGACTTCTTTGTTATACAATTGGAAGAAAGCAAACAGGAGTCCGAAAGCAATAGACATATACATTTAGCTGTGAAATTTTCTAGAGGACTTGATGAGAGACAGTGCTTAAAGGCTTTGCGTTACATTTTAGTATTCCGCAGTTATTTAACAAGGCTCGTTGCAAGATCTTTCGACAGACAACTAGACGAGCATTTGGCTGGCAAGCAAAAAGAGCGTGAATTTAAAAAAATGCGTGCAATCGCACATGCAAATGACGAAAATTACACCTCAGATCTTACAGATCCTACACAATACCCAAATGAAAAGTTTATCAGAAACAGAGGATGTAAAAATCAACAATTGTATGCCAATCGTTCTGCATATAAACAATATCTGAACGCCCTTATAGGTCGAATTAATATATTGCTTATTGGAAAAACCAAAGACCGAAAAATAGAATGGGGAATAAAAAATGATAATCCTAAGTTTACTAATGAAGAATTGATTTCAATACTATGTAAAGCACTATCATCAATTGGCTTCTTAACTCGTTGGGAAACGCTCTATTTCCCTGAAATTTCCGAATTAGATACAAGAAACACTAAAGGTGACTGCGCTAGAAGCATACTTATGAAGGAATTTAATAAATTGTTCGAAGGTAAAATCTTACGAAAAAATTCTGATTCGGGTCTCTACATTCCATTTAGGTATGTTGTTGCATTTGTAACAGATATATTAAACACAGTGGCTGGAGATGCCGTCAAAGCAGGAACTGAAAGAAAAATCGATATATATCTTTCTGCACCAAAAGATTCTTTCGTAATTAAATACAAAATTCCATCATATAAAAAATCAAGTATTGGAGTTAACATAAAAGCAGCTTTAGAGAGAAAATCAAAAGGAATATCTTTAGCAACTATATGCGGTTTTTTTGATTCTTTCTTTAATGACCAACAAGCAAAAGTAAAAATCATTTTAACGGATGAATATTGCGAAATCCACTTACCATTCTTTATAAGGAGAGAACAAAATGAGAATACTAATGATTGATGATACGCCCGGTGAATACATTGTGTTCAAAAATGTTATTCAAGCATGTATAATTGAGGGAAATAATCCCAATAATGTATTTACACCGCAGAAACTTCATTACATTGATGAAGAAGGTTCATTACAAAACAATGATCGTCCAGGTTGTGCAAATATTCCATTTCCTTTCACTGATGGAATAATTGATCCCTCCTTTTTAGTTACATTAACAAACAATCTACAAAATAATGATACAATAATAATTGATTTAGCTCTTTCAGAAAAAGAACGTGAGGATGTTGGAGTATTACAAAAAACAGATAACCCTGCCACAGACTACGCAAACATAATCATTTACGCACCGCAAATTATTGAAGCACTTTTAGCTCACTATGAAGCCATGAATTTAAAAATCATAGTAATTTCAAATATCACTGTAGCGGACTCCGAAGATATATTGAAATATTTTTTACCCAATAATATCCAAAATAACCATCTCATTAAATATATGCTTACAGGTGAACTTCGCACCATTGATGAAGCCAGAGCATCACGTGAACAATTCATAAGCTATATATCATAGGAGGTGGAGACATGACTTTGCAGAAAAGACGAAGCACCTTACGTAGTGAGTGTAAAGAAATGGTGCCTGATGAAAATAATACAAGGAAAACTCTTCTTGTCAGAACCGGAAAAAAATCAAAAGATCTGCTTTATCATTACACAAACATTGACACATTTTGGAATATAATTAAAAACGATATGTTTTGGGCTACACATGTGAGATTTAGCAATGATGATGAAGAACTCACACAAGGTGA
>Ga0131853_10005641_pt1 | contig 22582 bp, 20 predicted proteins | sample TergutLab28metaG_FD_92764 | JGI IMG/M metagenome (GOLD analysis project Ga0131853, IMG submission 92764) | Labiotermes labralis P1 segment gut microbial communities from Petit-Saut dam, French Guiana - Lab288 P1 (version 2) (version 2) | ecosystem: Host-associated > Arthropoda: Insects >...
GTAAAGTCCACATGGCCCGGGGTATCGATGATATTGATCCGGTGATCTTCCCACTGGGTGGTCGTGGCTGCAGACGTTATGGTAATGCCCCGCTCTTGCTCTTGTTCCATCCAGTCCATGGTGGCCGTGCCTTCGTGAGTGTTTCCTATTTTATATGTGCGGCCAGTGTAATACAAAATGCGCTCGGTCAGGGTAGTCTTACCGGCGTCGATATGCGCCATGATTCCGATATTTCTGGTTCTTTCCAGCGGGAAAGCACGATTAGACACTATTTATACCTCGTTTCTACCACTTGTAATGCGAAAATGCTCTGTTGGCTTCGGCCATACGATGCATTTCTTCTTTTCTGCGAACTGCGCCGCCGGTATTGTTTACGGCATCTAAGATTTCGTTGGCTAACCGGTCTTCCATGGTGCGCTCGCTACGGTTTCTGGCAAAATTTACTAACCAGCGAAGCCCTAAGGCTTGACGCCGATCCGGTCTGATTTCGATTGGTACCTGATAAGTGGCACCGCCCACCCTGCGCGCTTTAACTTCAAGCACAGGCATAATATTGTTAAGGGCTTCTTCAAAAGACTCAATGATTGGTGTTTCCCTACGCTCTCCCACTTTTTCGAAAGCAGAATAGACTATGCGCTGGGCAACGCCTTTTTTGCCGTCTAACATGATTGTGTTAATTAGTTTTGTTACAGTCCTGCTTTTATACAAAGGATCAGGCAGGACTTGCCTTTTTGGTACATGACCTTTACGTGGCACGTTACTTCCCTCCTTTTGAACTCGAATAAATTCGAGCGGCGCTTTACGCCGGTTTTGGCATAAACCAAAACTTCTGAATGCGAGAAATTCTCGCCGGTACTCGCCTGCTCACAGAACAGCACGTCCGCGCCTGTGCAATATAATTTCTAATATATTGAACAGCGCAATGTGTATCACTTGATACCCGGCTGACATTATCTCTTTTTGGCCTTCTTAGCACCGTATTTGGAACGGGCCTGGTTACGGTTGGCCACGCCGGCAGTATCCAGCGCTCCCCTAACAATGTGGTAACGTACACCGGGAACGTCCCGAACACGACCACCTCTTACAAGAACAACACTATGCTCCTGCAGGTTATGGCCTTCGCCCGGAATGTAACAGGTACCTTCCATTTGGTTAGACATACGCACCCTGGCAATTTTACGCAGGGCAGAGTTAGGCTTTCTGGGGGTAGCTGTACGAACATAGGTACATACGCCACGTTTTTGTGGTGACGGTTGATCTGTTTGCCGACCATGGATAGAGTTTAATCCTTTAAGCATGGCTGGAGAAACGGATTTCTTTTTGCTGGATGCCTTACGACCTTTACGTACCAATTGGTTGAAGGTTGGCATTTTTCACCTCGCTTTCATATACGATTTGATTTTATCATGTGCATGAAAAAATGGGCATCCGCCCACTCCCAAACACTTTATGAATTCTAACATTACATGGAACGAATGTCAAGAAATTTTCACTTTATCCCAGCCCTGCATTATTTCATTTTAATTTTGCGAACTAAAAACCGCCCATAAGCTAAGCGATGCATGATACTTCTGCGGATATTTCTAATAATAACATCTAACAATTCCCGTGCAGAAGCCCCTCCGGTTTCCGTAACCATCCGAGGCAAAGCAAAGTACACCATAAAACAGCGCAGCACAGCCGTAAGGGCAAAGAGATAACTGTATCTGGTTAGAGTCACACCAAGGAGAGACAACTGCGAGCTTTCGAATACGGAAAACACATTGTCAAGCAGCCAGCCTCCCGTGGCGTTGGCGAGTCCTATGCCTATAATGGAAGTAAAGGTAAAATACACAGCTATAAACATGGATCTGTTCACTTGTGGGGCGCGGCCCAGCATAATATTGTTGGCGCCCAGATCAAAACCCGGCAGCAACAGGCCCTGCATCAGACCAATAATCATAATCAAAACAACAGAGATAAAATTATTTGTGGTAAAAACCCAAAGAAACGGAGCAAAGCACAGGATGCCGTTGGCTACCTGCATAACCGGCTTGTTCCCGTGGCTGTCCAGGGTTCGGCCCCACCGGGATACAATTAAAACCGAACATATATTGGGGAGGATCTGTACCGCAACGGTAATAAGGGTATTGCTAAGCTGTACGCCTTCCCGCAGATGTACCAAAATAAAAGGACCGGCCAGATTAACGGAGAAGAGCCAAAGAGTCATAAAAAAGATGAACTGCATATAAGATTTGTTTTTGAAAACCGCCCCCAGCATTTGAAGGAACTTTTCGCCTTCTTTAAGCTTTTGAGGCATCTCCGGAAATTTTACGCCAAAATAGCATACGATATCTAAGGTACCCATGATGGTAGCCAAAGTAAATACAAAAGCGTAACTATAAAAAACCGGGAAGCCGTCCAGTATCCAAGCGGTGATAATGCCGCCTATGATCCCGCATATAGTAAAAATGCGCATACGTACAGCAAAATAACGGCCCCGGATATGCTCCGGCACCAGATCCGCTACCAAAGAAAAAAAGGAAACATTCATGAAGGGCCCGGACAGGGCAGAGATAAATAAAATCAGTGATACCATCCAAATACGCAGTGTGAGCTGATCCATAGGGATAAAGAAAGGAATAAATCCGAAAGGCAGCCAAATTAACCGTTGGATGAGTCCAAAAGTGAGAAATATTTTTTTGCGCTTGCGGGTACGTTCTAAAATAAAAGAAGCCAATAGCTGTACAGGTGAAAGAACAGGGCCAATGGCAAATAATAAGCCAAAAACAAAGTCAGTCGCGCCTAAGGCACGCAGATATCCGGCCATAGCAATGCCGCTAACAATGTTAAATTGTATAACGCCAAAAGCGACAGCTAAGATAACTAATTTTAAGGATCTAATGGTATGCGGCTCAAGGCCTTGCTCGTCAAAAAGCTGTAAACGCGGAAGCCTGTATCTCAATTATATAGGCACCCCTTTTTGATTTGAAATTTTGTGTTGATTATTCGCGGTACCATACCATAAAGATACTTGATTTGTCAAAGCAAATTTATGGAGCTTTGGGCGGAAATTTTCCATAGTTTTTTTCAAATGATACTTGACCTTTGGTTGCGTATGTGTTGGAATAGATAAACATAAAATGAAACACACACAGAAGGGAAAAAAATATGCGCACCATTGACCTAAGAAGCGATACAGTAACCCGCCCCACAGAAGAAATGCGCCAGGCTATGGCCAAGGCGGAAGTTGGGGATGATGTGTATGGGGATGATCCTACCGTTAATCAACTGGAAGAGCTTGCCGCTCACATTTTGCATAAAGAAGCCGCCTTGTTTGTCCCCAGCGGAACTTTTGGAAACCAGGTAGCACTCCTTACACACTGTAATCACGGTGATGAGGTGATTTTAGGAGACGATAGCCATATAGTCCAACATGAAACCGGAGCCGCCGCCGTTATTGCAGGCGTACAACTGCGAGCTGTGGAAAGTGAGTTGGGCCAGATTCCTTTAAAAGCTATAGAATCTCGTATACGCAAGACAGATGATGTTCATTATCCGCGTACTGCCTTAATTTCATTAGAAAATGCTCATAGCAATGGCTGTGTTTTGCCGCTGGATTATATGGAAGCGGTAGCGGAAATGGCCAGATACTATAACGTTCCCATACACTTAGACGGTGCCCGTATGTTTAACGCGGCAGAATATCTTAAAATAGAGCCTCACGCAATAGCCGCCACGGCAGATAGTATTATGTTTTGTCTTTCCAAAGGATTGTGCGCACCGGTTGGGTCACTGCTTGTGGGATCCGCTGAGTTTATTGCCAAAGCCCGTAAAGGCCGTAAAATTATGGGTGGAGGTATGCGTCAGGCGGGTATTTTGGCCGCCGCCGGGATTATTGCATTAGAAAAAATGCGCCATCGTTTAAATCAGGATCATAAAAACGCCAGACTGCTTGGCAAATGGCTTGGGCAGATAGAGGGCGTAAGCCTTTGCACTAAGCAGATACAAGCTAATTTGGTATTTTGCGAGATGGATCTTATGCCGCCCCTTAATCCTGCCGCATTTACTCAGCGCCTACAAGATGCGGGCGTTTTGGTTAATCCGCCGGATGGCAGAGTTATGCGGTTTGTAACCCATAATGATGTGCGAGAAGTGGATATTCGCCGGGCAGTCGATGTGATTAAAGGAATATTGACTAGAAATTATTGGTGATCATGAGCCATGTCACAACCTGCAGAAAGGCCTCAGCCGCAGCCTAATCCCTTTATGAGGGGCAATATGATGCGGGGCAATCGTTTTATGCAAAAAAAGGAGCGGCCAAAGGATTTTGTAAAAACCCTCCTGAGATTACTGGGCTATTTTAAGGGCCAGAAACATGTGCTGGCGCTTATATTTGTATTGTCTTTAGGGGCTTCGGCAGGTGCGTTGATAAGCCCTTTTTTGATCGGACAGATTATTGATTCCTTTGTGGACTCTCAGGCTGTGGTATTGGCTGTGTTTTTGGCCTTGCCTCTTATATATGCCTGTGAGTCCATTTGTCAATTTATGCAAAATTGGGTGGTGGCAGGGGCATCTCAGCGGCTGGTAAAAACCATGCGCGGATCTTTGTTTGGCCACTTGCAGTCATTGCCGATAAAATTTTTTGATGGATTTATGCATGGAGAGCTCATGTCCCGCCTGTCTAATGACACGGATAATATTGCCGGGATATTGGGGACAGCCCTAGTACAGCTCACATCCATTACCGTGACGCTAACGGGGGTACTGGGGATCATGTTATGGCTTTCTCCTGTTATGACCTTCTTTAGCTTAGTATCGGTACCCTTGTTTTTTTTGCTGAGTAAAGTAGTGGCTTCTCAAACTCGCAAATATTTTAGAACCCAGCAAAAATCCCTTGGCCGTCTGAATGCTAAAATTGAAGAGGACATCACCGGTATGGGGATTATAAAGGCTTACGGGTACGAAAATCGTGCGATAAAGGAGTTTGCTCAAATTAATGAAGAGCTGCGTGTATCCGGTACGCAAGCCCAAATTTGGAGCGGATTTATTATGCCGGCGATGAATGTAATCAATAATTTGAGTCTTGCGGTGGTAGCCTTTGCGGGGAGTGTTTTGGCCCTTAACGGCGTTATTACCGTAGGACTGATTGCCGCATTTATAGCGTATGCACGGCAATTTGGCCGTCCGTTGAACGAACTGGCCTCTACATATAATCAGTTTCAATCGGCGTTAGCCAGTGCCGAGCGTATTTTTGAGATATTGGATCAGCTTCCCGAAACCGCCGATCCTGCGGATGCGGTTACTTTCGAAAAAAGCGGAGATATCGCCTTTAGCGGTGTGCGGTTTGGGTATAAACCCGATGTGATTGTAATAGACGAATGTTCCTTTGATGCGCCGGAGGGGTCTGTCATTGCTCTGGTAGGCCCTACCGGTGCGGGTAAAACGACGATCGTCAATCTGGTTACCCGTTTTTATGATCCGGATGCGGGGACTATTACTTTGGGCGGCCGCCCATTGGAGCAATATACACGGCACAGTTTGCGGCGGGCATTTGGTATTGTGCTGCAGGATACATATCTGTTTACGGGGACTTTGCTGGATAATCTGCGGTACGGGCGTCCCGAGGCCACGGAAGCAGAGGTGGAAGCGGCCGCAAAGCTCGTGGGTATAGATCATTTTATTGCCCAATTGCCGGAGAGATATAATACGGTGCTTACCGAAAACAGCCGGACTTTGAGTCAAGGCCAGCGGCAGTTGCTTGCGATTGCCCGGTGTATATTGGCGGACCCGGCTATTCTTATCCTGGATGAAGCCACATCCTCTGTGGATACCCGTACAGAGATAAAAATCCAGCAGGCCATGGGACTGTTGATGAAAGGGCGTACCAGTTTTGTGATTGCTCACAGGCTGCGAACGGTGGCGGAGGCCGATCAGATTTTGGTTATTGATCAGGGGAGAATTATTGAACAGGGCAATCATGAGTCGCTGATGGCCCGGCAGGGAATGTATTATCGGATGTTTGAGATGCAGCTGAAGGGGATTATGACGTGATGAAGGATTGTCAAACGGCCCAATATCGACTCATAGATTGACGTGTATGCAAAACAAATATAATATGTATAGAGAGTAATGCGTATGAAGGCATAAAAAAATTTAGAGGAGGACTAAACATGTCATTTTTCGAAGGCATAGGAAAAAAGCTTGCGCAATCCGGCCAAGAGGCGGCACAGAAAGCTAAAAACACAGCTGAAGTCATTAAGTTAAACAGTATGATTTCCGATGAGGAAAAGCGTATCAATCATTTGCATGTTCAGATTGGTAAATTATATTATGAACTTTACGGTGAAAATCCGGGAGAAGAATTTGCTCAGTTTATTACCGATATTAATGATTGTAAGGCAAAGATAGTGGTTCATACAGAGCAGATTAGAGTGGTTAAAGGGATTGCCGAATGTGGAGAATGTGGCGGGCAGGTTCCTGCCGGAGTACCGTTTTGCAGTTCTTGTGGGGCCGCGATGAAATCGGCCGAAGCGGATGCCGCCGATACGAACAGCTGCAGCAATTGCGGTGCCGCCCTTGATCCTGACGTGGCCTTTTGTACCGGCTGCGGAACTAAAGTGGAGCAGGATCCGGCATCAGAAGCCTCTGTTGGTGAGTGATAGACAGGCTTGATTGATTTCGAATTAATTCGGGGGATGTTTCGCCTTTGTATAGGGAAACATCCCCGTTTTAGATTTCTCCTTGAGGGCGTTGGTGTCTATATTTATGAAAAAGAGAGCGGAGGTAGCCTCATGATCGAATTGTTTAGAAGTTTTGCGTTTAAATATCTACAGGCCCGGCCTAAAGTCAATGTAAGCAAATGCGTAGGCTGCGGTGCCTGTAAAGAGGTATGCCCCTCTCATGTCATTGACCTTTTTCCACTGATACCCGACGTGGAAGTGCCGCCTAAAACGGGGGAGCCGCGGTTTCGTCCCGAAATAAATTATCTTGGATGCAACCGCTGTTATCTCTGCATGGAAAATTGTCCTCGGGCGGGTATTGAAGAATATAAGCCCGGGATAGGGAAAATATTGTGATGTGAAGGGGTCGATTTAAAAGCATTTTGCTATAGCAAATGTAACCATTGTTTTACTGCAACTTCCCGTCGTTAAGCAGCTCCATACAAAGGTCGGCATTTTTTTCCGCCAATGCTTGCACCACTCTCCCCGCTTCCTGAACTTGTGCGGAAACAGCGGCTCTGTTTGCCAATATATCATCAATAAAACCGATTAACATCTCTGTATTCGTATCTTCTACAGTCGTATAAAAAGGCTGGTTTACATATTCCATAAGCCATCTCACTTTAGGGTCATACACCAGGCCTATCACAGGTATCCCCTGGTTGATCGCATAAATCAAAGTATGCAGCCGCATAGCGAGTACAAAAGCCGAAAGGCCCACTATGCCCCGGATATTGTCTACATTTTGGGGATCCTCCAAAAGAATGGCCGGTTGTTTCATTAAAGCCATTGTTTTTATAGAAATTTCCGTGTCTTCGGAAGGACGCATTGGGACGAACAGTACTTTGTAATTATATTTTTCGGCCACATAATCGGCAAAGTCGGCAATATGCTGTTCAAAACCGGGAGGGTTAAAACGCCAATCCCGGATAGAAACACTAAAGAAGTTGCCCGGAGCGATACCCAAGGCTTCAAGTTCGGCTTTGGCCGCGTCTAAATCCGGTTCCGGCAAACTAAAAGCCGGATCCGCAGTCACATAAATTTTTGGTCCCGACACTTTTAAATCATCGAGTAAAATTTTAGCGGTTTCTTCCCGTAGTGTGATCAGTTCTATTTGATTTAATTCCCGGCGTGTACGTTCGATATTGGCCGGTTTTTTTAATGGGCCTATACCACTGCCGTACAGCATGTTTTTAACCCCCAGCCGACGGGCTGTTTTGATGGTCCATAAGTAGTAAATAAGGGATTGGGTACTGGTTAAGTCTTGCAAAAGAGTACCACCGCCGGTAAGCAGAAGTTTTGTGTGGCGAAGCAGCCGCCAAATCCTAAAAAAGTTAAAGCGATAGATCGCGTTGATGCCGTATCGTGTGCGAGTCTCTTGGGGATGTGTAGAAAGGACGGTAATGGATAAATCGATTTGCCGGTTTTTAAGGTCTCGTACAATGGATTTAAGTATCATATCGTCGCCGCTGTTGTTATATCCGTAGTAGCCGGAGATCATAATGTCGGTTTTGCGTACCCGTACCGGACAAGGGGAATAGAGTACCCTGCGGTATAATTCGATAGCGTCGTCGGCCATACGGTCTACAGAATAATGTTCCTGTACCACCCTCCGGCAAAACGCGTTCATGGCTTCCCTTTCTGTGGGAGGCATGTTTAGAAGCGTGATGAGGTCGGCGGTTAATCTGTCTGATGTAGACATTTCGCAGCCTCTAAAAGTGAAGTTGGTGGCGATGGCTGTAGACAAATTTTCCTCGGTGAGCAGACCCAGATAGCCTTCTTCGCCTGCCGCAACCACCGGTTTACCTATGGACATGGCTTCTAAAAGTGACCGGCTTGAATTGGCAAATACATCGGCCATAGCGAGCCAACGCTGTACATCGACCTGAGGGCCCGGCATTTTTATGACTTCTCTGCCAAAAATGGCGTTTGCTTTATCGGCTTTGGCCCTGAGAGTTTCAAAATCATCTCCGCCGCCGACGATGTAAATAGCCATATTTGGATAGTGTTTAAATAAGGCGGGAGCCGAATCGATCAACAGATGGGCCGGCAATGATTTGGAGCGGGCCTTATCTAAACGGGCGAGAGTCATGATGCGGGGCGATTCCCCGGCGTAATCTATGTCCACCGGCTCGGCATCAGGCGAAAATTTTTCCGTATCTATGCCGTTTACGGTAATGTATATATCGTCCTTTGGGACCTTGTAGTGACGGATATTATAGTCTTTGATATCTTCACTGACAGCCAGGCTTTTTTCGCCCCAATTGGAGAGGAAGTTGTACGGAAATTTTGTGGTAAATACCCAATGAGCGGTAGTGACAAAGCGGAAATTGAGTTTGCGTTGCAAAACGCCGCATAAAAATGCCGGAATACGGGCATGGGCGTGAACCAACCGGATGTCATGTTCGACAATGATTTTTTTGAGGGCCCGGTACGCGCCTATGATGTTAAATAGCTGTTTGTTATGCAAAGGCACTTTGTAATGGACGACGCCGCAGGCTACCAGTTCGGGTTCGTATGCGCCGCCGTTGGAGACTACGTATACACGCAGTCCTTTTTTTTGCAGTGCTTTGCATAGTTCCAGTACATGGGTTTCTGCACCGCCTATTTCCAGGGACATAGTCGCTACCAGTATTTTTGTGCCTGTCATTGCGCCACCTTTTCTTGAAGTGAATTTGTATTGAATGAGTATAATATACCAAAAGAGGGTGGGGGGCAAATGCGGGTTTTGATTTGGTGAAATCGAGAAAGTGGTTTAAAGGCTGTAGTTTAGCAGGAGTGAGCGCTTTTCCCCAAACCGTCAAAAGCGGTCGGGGGGTGTAATTTGGTGTGGCTTTGTGTTCGATATTATGGTATAATTAGACTTGTAAGTTATAGTTTGGTGTTATGGATAATAAGAGGTGACAATAATGGGGAAAAGCGGCGAATGTACCGGAAACGAAGTGCTTGTGGCTGAGAAATCGAAAAGCAGGCCTGTTTCAAAAGTAATTGCTACCTGTTATTTTGCAATGGGTATTTCTCTGGTTGTTGGCTACTATGTGCCACCATTTTATAGCAATATATTAATGCATGTTTCGGCTTTTATCGGTATAATCGGGGCTTTGCTTTTTATGATTAGATTTTTTGGCGAAGGTGCTGAAGGGGATATGGCAAAAGAACATGCAAACCGAAAATCGTTTTGGTTTAGAGTGATAGCAAATAAGAAGTATTCAGATTTTGCGGCTATTTTCTATTGGTGTACGACTATCGTTATTGCCATTTCTAATTTTTCTTATATACACCCGCCACATAGTACGGTTTTGTTATTTGTTTCACTCTTTTTACTGTTGGGTGGTTTCCTATTTGTGTTGTATGTGTTGATCATACGCTGCGAAAATGCTATGAAGTTGTAAATCAATCTGACAGGTACTCTTGCCTAAATTTTCATTTGATCACATCAAGTAAGCATATCATTATAAGCATATCATTTAAGCACATCAGATAAACAGATCGGAATGGCATACTCATTAAAATAAGTGTGATCTGAAAAAGCCAGAGAATATATTTTTGTCGAGCGGATTTCTTCGTCCAGCATCTGAGTTGCCAAAGGAGGGAGATCGGCTTTCTTTAAGTTTACTATCACCGGAAGGGCGGCGTGTTTTTCTAAAAGCCCAAGCAGTTCCGGTCGTTTGCTGTTAAAGCCAAGCACCCGAATATACTGAGGCCCTCCAGCGGATTCGTAAGCGGCGAGATTTGCTTTTGTCATGCCTAAAATCATATGCAGTACCGCCCTTTGCAGGCGCAGGTATGTGTATCGCTTTGTTTTGGCGGCGGCTATGATATCCGATATGTGCCTGTTGTCTTCGGCATATTTGATTAGCCGATTTTCCAATCCTTCGGATACATCTATATAGGATTGAAGTGCTTTAGGGCTGTGGGTTCGCAGGATATAGTGAAAGATAGGGCTTAGGTTATCTAAATCCGCTAGATTGCCAGATGCTTCATTTCCAGTTCCGGCTTTGTTACGCTTTAGCGCCTCTCGTATCTCTTTAGCGGTTCCCGGAGACCGTGGGACGGTGTACGGCTTAATTTGAGAATTTAGTATCGTGAGCGCTTTCAAATACTCTATACCCAAGACATTGTTGGGAGTATCCGGCAGGGCAATTTCTGCCGCTTTTGCTCTGGCTGACGGATAGGAAAGCCCTTGTTTCAAATATCCGTTAAGCCGCTCTTTAAAATCCTCATCCTCTGTAAAAATGACCTGGGCACAATGGGCTAAAGTCTCGATATCTCCCGATTCGCTGCCAAAACACAGACAGTCCACGATACCGGACTTTTCAAGGAGGGACACCGCACCCTGGGCAAAATACCCTGCGCTTGCGGCGGCATAATAAAGGGGCAGCTCAATAACCAAATCGACCCCGGCTTCAAGAGCCATTTTTGTCCGCTTCCATTTGTCAAAAATCGCCGGCTCGCCGCGCTGGACGTAGTTTCCGCTCATGACAGCTATAATGGTGTCGCAGCCGGAGATTTCCTTTGATTTGGCCAAATGGCCTCTATGACCGGTGTGAAGTGGGTTGTATTCTACTATAATGCCAAGGGCCTTCATCTAAATTCACCATTTTCCTATTGATTTGTTCCTCTGATAGGATTAATATAACATTGAACGGGTAATCACTCAAATGAGTGGTCAAATAGATTTTATTACAGCACGCTTTTGAGGTAAAAAATTATGATATTAACAGTATGGGAGCAAAAGCAAAAACGACAAATACCGGCCGCCGAAGGACAAACAGTACTACAAGCCCTTCAAACAGCGGGTATATTTGTGGAAGCGACTTGCGGCGGCGGCGGTACCTGCGGTAAGTGTTTGGCGCAAATCAACAAGATCCCTCAATTGACCTGCTTAACTCCAGCCGCCGACGGTATGGAAATTATTGTGGGCCATACAGAGGATTTTGCCATAGTAGATATTTCCGCTGACCGAGAGGGGATAACCGCCGGAGTTTCCTATGGCTTGGCCGTGGATATAGGTACCACCACCATCGCATTGACATTGGTAAACCTGGACAATGGAAAACCGGTTTTAAGCCATGGAGTGATTAACAGTCAGCGGGCTTTAGGGGCAGATGTGATTTCCCGTATTAAAGCGGCGGACGAAGGTAAGCTTGATGTGCTTAGACGGTGTGTGTTAGACGATATTTGCACAGGGATTTCGTATCTTTGTAAAGAAAGCCGTGTTTTAGCCGGTTCTCATTTAGACGATTCCCCCGTATCCGATTTTAATTTGATTCGATATATCCGCAAGATAGTCATCGCCGGAAACACCACCATGCTTCATATCTTAATGGGAGAGTCCTGCCACTCCCTGGGGCAGTATCCTTTTACCCCGGTATTTATTGAGTTACAGCGTCATTCTTTTAAAGATATTTTTGGCACCGTCACCTTTGATGATGAGTTGCCTTCATGTGAAGTAGTGCTGCTGCCGGGCATATCCACATATGTGGGCGCAGATGTAGCGGCGGGTATTTTATACGGATATGCCTTGGAAGAAGGCGGCCTTCGCCTGTTGGTAGACTTAGGTACTAACGGAGAACTGGCTTTATTTTCTCCGGACGCCGTAACCGCCACGGCTACTGCCGCGGGACCGGCTTTTGAGGCCGGCAATATTTCCTGTGGGACCGGCAGTATCCCGGGAGCGATCGCTAAAGCCGTATACCGGCCGGAAACCGAATCCTTTGAATGGGAAACTATTGGCGGTGCCGACAACCCCATCGGGATATGCGGTTCCGGAGTACTGGATATCGCCGCTCAATTGGTGCTTCACGGGTTTATTGATGAGGCAGGATCCCTTGAAGAAGATTTTGTGATTGCCCCGGGCATCACCTTTACACAAAAAGATGTGCGTGAGCTGCAATTAGCCAAATCCGCCGTCAGAGCGGGGATAGAAGTGCTTTTATCCGATTTTGGAGTATTCTACGACGACATTGATAAAGTGTATCTGGCCGGGGGTTTTGGCCACACCCTTAATTTAGAAAGCGCCATCATTTTAGGGATTTTACCGGAAGCATGGCGGCATAAAGTTCAAGCCATAGGCAATAGCTCCCTGGCCGGAAGCGTTCGTGTATTAACAGACTCTGCTGCATTGGATACGATCGTTGATTTTACGGCCAAAGCGAAAGAAATTAATTTATCTGCTCACCCCGAGTTCAACGATTTGTTTATGGAGCATATGATGTTTGAAAATACAACCGCAGGGTAATTATAGAGTGTAGTGATCGTAAATTGAAAATTGATTTTAAAAAATGGGGGGCTTATTCATGTTATGTGAAAGATGTCATCAAAAACAAGCAACCGTACATGTAAAACAAATTGTAAACGGCGCTAAAACGGAAATGCGTCTGTGCCAGGACTGTTCCGCCAAAATGGATGCGCCTATGTCCATTGAGGCTTTGTTTAATGGACTGTTAGGTTCCTTTTTATCCATGGCCGCCGAAAAACAAAGCAGCCGCGGTCAGCTTAACCAAGAGGTATGTTCCGGTTGCGGCATGACCTTTGAAGGTTTTACAAGCGGCGGCGGCAAGTTAGGCTGTGCATCTTGCTACCGTGTGTTTTCGCGGCAGCTGGAAGCCATTCTTAAAAATGTCCAGGCCAGTATTCATCACGAAGGGAAAATTCCCAAAAGATCCGGTCAGGTGATGATTCAAAAACGTGAGGCAGATCGCTTGCGCGTGTTGATGGCTAAAGCCATAGAAGAAGAAAATTTTGAAGAAGCGGCACGGCTGCGAGACGAGATTCGCTCCTTAGAATCTGCCGTAACGGAGGAATTATAATGGATACGGTATGGTATCAGGATCCGCGCATAGACGACGGGCCGATTATATCGACGAGGGTGCGTCTTGCCCGTAATTTGAAAAACTATCCCTTTAGAGCCAAGCTGTCGGAAGACCAGGCCAGGGACATGATAAAAGAGGCCATCGCCGCCGTAGTGGACGAGCAGTCCGGCTTGGTCAATAAGTTTAACGTAGTGGATCCGGTGAGATACACAGGCTCGGATCAGCGCCTGCTTTTAGAAAAGCATATCATCAGCCGGGAATTTGGAAAAAATGATTTGCCCAGCGGCTTGTTGCTGCAGGATGATTTTAACGCCAGTATTATGATCAACGAAGAGGATCATATTCGTATCCAGGTGATCAGTCCCGTTGATGATATCAACGCGTCTTGGGAGATCGCCAATCGTATTGATGATTTGATTGAAGAACGTATAGAGTTTGCATTCGATAAAGATTATGGTTACTTAACCGCCTGTCCCACCAATGTGGGCACCGGGATGAGAGCCTCTTTTATGATTCATCTGCCGATGCTTGAAAAAACCGGCCAGCTTAAAAAACTGCTACCGACTATCAGTAAATTTGGTATTGCCATCCGCGGTTTATACGGGGAAGGCTCCGAGTCCATGGGAGGTATTTTCCAGATATCTAACCAAATCACCCTGGGAAAATCCGAGCAGGATATTATCCAAGGCCTTCAAGGTGTGACCAAAAATGTCATCGACAAAGAAAATTGGCTATGCGAAGGGATGATGGAACATCACCGTTTGGAAGTGGAAAATACGGTCTATCAATCCTACGGCATTTTAGCCTACAGCCGCAAAATGTCTGTGAAAGAAGCGATGGATATGCTGTCGGAACTTCGTATGGGCTATGCCTTGGGCATTATCGATTTATCCAGACCCGACAAGAGCTTTTATCAGATCATGATGGAAATTCAGCCGGGGCATTTACTTCGGGCAATGGGTCAAGAGGCTGAGGGAATTAAGGAAGATGTACTAAGGGCAGAGTATCTGCGAAACATATTTAATCAGTAGTTACTAAGGAGGAAATATATATGCAAGGACCATTTACAGAAAAAGCGAGACAAGCTATAGAAAACGCCCAACACGCCGCGGTGATGATGGGTCAGGATTATGTGGGAACAGAGCATCTGCTCCTGGGCTTGTTACAGATAGAGGACAGTGTGGCGGCTAAAGCATTGATGAATCACGGATGTTTTAGACCGGAAGTAGAGACTCAAATCATTGAGATGCTGAGCCAAAATAATACCGGCGGTTCGGCCGGCGGCCCCAGGGATTTTACGCCGCGGACGAAAAGAATATTTGAAATGAGTTATCAGGAAGCCGCCCGGATGGGGGTCAAATATGTAGGTACGGAACATATTTTGATTGCCCTCATGCGGGAAAATGATTGTATTGCCGTACGGATACTAAACTCCCTTAACGTGAACATACAAAGTGTGTATGATGAAATTTTAAGTATGCTGGGTGAGGGAAATAAACCCGGCGTGGGGCATCCCATGGGACCCAAAGGCTTTAAGACTCCCCAGACGGCCACCCCGTTTCTGGATAAGTTTAGCCGGGACTTGACTAAAACAGCCAATAGTTTTGATCCGATTGTAGGCCGTAACCGGGAAATAGAACGGGTCATTCAGATACTGAGCCGCCGCACTAAAAATAATCCATGTTTAGTAGGGGATCCGGGCGTAGGTAAGACGGCTATTGCCGAAGGCTTGGCGCAACGGATCCAAAATGGAGATGTGCCGGAGATTTTAGTCGGCAAGCGCCTGGTGGCGCTGGATCTGCCGTCGATGGTGGCAGGCAGCAAATATAGAGGCGAGTTTGAAGAGCGGATTAAAAGAGTTATGCAGGAGGTTATTGACTCCAGCGGCAATGTGATCCTTTTTATCGACGAGCTTCATACCTTAATCGGTGCCGGAGCGGCGGAAGGTTCTCTGGACGCGGCCAATATATTAAAACCGGCGCTTGCCCGAGGCGAGATGCAGGTCATTGGTGCGACCACTTTAGATGAATACCGCAAACATATCGAAAAGGATGCGGCTTTAGAACGGCGTTTTCAGCCCGTCATGATAGACGAACCCAGCGAAGATGAAGCGATTGCTATTTTGGTGGGTATCAGAGATAAATACGAAGCCCATCATGGAGTAAAGATCACAGACGATGCCATTGACGCGGCGGTAAAGCTGGCATCCCGGTATATCACCGACAGATTTTTGCCGGATAAGGCCATTGATTTACTGGACGAAGCCTGCTCCAAAGTACGGCTGAGACAGTATACTGCGCCGCCAAATGTAAAGGATTTAAACAATCAAATTGCCGAGCTTGATAAAGAAAAAGAAGAGGCAATTAAGACCGAAGAGTTTGAGAAGGCAGGGATGCTGAAACTGAAGCAAAATGCCTTAAAATCTCAATTGGAAACGGCCCAGGAAGAATGGAAAAAGAAAAATACAAAAGATGATTTAGTTGTCGACGAAGAAGAGATTGCGGATATCGTTTCCAACTGGACGGGAGTACCGGTCAGGAGACTTCAACAGGAAGAAACCCAGCGGCTCATGAAGATGGAAGAAACCCTTCATGAGCGGATCATCGGTCAGGATCAAGCGGTAACCACCCTTGCCAAGGCCATACGCCGTGGCCGAGTCGGGTTAAAAGATCCTAAACGGCCGATCGGTTCATTTATGTTTTTAGGGCCTACCGGTGTGGGTAAAACTTCGTTGTGCCGGGCATTGGCCGAGATTTTGTTTGGCGACGAAAATGCCGTTATACGAGTGGATATGTCGGAGTTTATGGAAAAGCATTCCGTATCCAGGATGATCGGTTCGCCCCCGGGTTATGTGGGTTATGACGAAGGCGGCCAGTTAAGTGAGAAAGTGCGCCGCAAGCCATATTCGGTAGTGCTTTTTGATGAAATAGAAAAGGCCCATCCCGATGTGTTTAATATACTGCTGCAAATGCTGGATGACGGTCATATTACCGATGCTCAAGGCCGTAGGATTGATTTTAAAAACACGGTTATTATCATGACGTCCAATGTGGGAGCCAGGTCGATTGTATCGCCTAAGCGGCTGGGATTTGTGTCCGAAATTGATGCGGAGCGGTCTTATGAAGATATGAAAAAGATGGTAATGGATGAAGTGAAGCAGCTGTTTAGGCCGGAGTTTTTAAATCGGGTAGATGATATTATTGTTTTCCATCCACTGGATAGGGATGATGTGAAGAAGATTGCCGTGCTTCGGTTACATGAGACGGCCGCCAGGGTATTGCATAATGTGGGGATTAGTATGGAGTTTAGCGATGCAGCGGTTGACCATATTGCTGAGAAGGGGTATGATCCTGTTTATGGTGCAAGGCCACTCCTTAGGGTGATTCAAAATGAGATAGAGGACGAGTTGGCTGAGGGTGTGCTTCGGGGGACGTATAGAGAAGGGGATACGGTGAAGGTTGATTTTAGGGATGGGAAGATTTTGTTTGGATAAAGGTTGATTGTGATAATTCCATTGACAAAGTATATACTGGGGTATATACTTTTTGCGAGGTGATTATTATGTTAGCTACGGCAAAACTTTTTACGAATGGAAAAAGTCAGGCTGTGCGCTTACCCAAAGAATTTCGATTTGTTGGAAATGAAGTGGGAATAGTGCGTGTTGGCGAAATGGTTGTACTGTATCCGAAAGATAGTGCGTGGCAAATTTTTGATGCCTGCGAACCTGTGACGGACGATTTTTGTGATGCTATTTTTGAGGCGCGGAAAAATACCGAAGATTCTCCAAGGGTAGCACTATGAAGTATATGCTTGATACAAACATGTGTATTTTTATTATGAAAAAAGCACCAAAGGTAGTTGCACAGTTTCATTATTTTCAACAAAGCGGAATTGCAATATCATCAATTACCCTAGCTGAATTGGAATACGGCGTATCAAAAAGCCAATCCTATGAACGCAACAAAAATACTTTGCTTGCATTTTCCACATTGGTAAATATTCTGATATTTGATGTTCCGTCCTCTGCTGAATATGGTAGGGTTCGTGCCACTCTTGAAAAAAATGGAACGCCGATAGGCATATTGGACACGTTAATTGCCGCTCATGCTAAGTCGCTTAACCTCACACTTGTAACTAACAATACCCGAGAATTTCAACGTGTAGAAGGGCTGGCCATTGAGGATTGGATATAGCAAATTAATTACTCAGCATGTATCCAACAATTCTTTTGCAAACATTTCACCATCTGCATCCCCAATATACACAGGCAACCCCAGGGCTTGTTCAATTTCTTCCCGGGTTATATCATCTAAAGTGTATTCGGTTTCGGCACGAAACATATTTTTGGGCAAAAATAAACAGGTGCAGCCATCTTGTTTTGCCTTTTCACCTACTTGGTTAATGATATCCCCGCCGGTTAAAAGGCCGCTGACCGTCACTGTCCGGCCAAAGAAGTTGTTTTGTACAGGGTACAATTTGACGGACCTACAAATGAATTTCGAAGTTTGTGCGATTAGCTGTTCCATCAAATCCTGAGCGGCTTCTCCGGTTACTATACCAATAGCGCCTTCCTTTTCAAAGGGGACGGCGCTTTTTTGTGCTGATTTTAATGCCGATTTCAACCCCTGCATAAACTCCTGTTCAAATAAAGCCCACATACCCACGCCATTTTCCAGCTGAGGAAAATCCTCGTAATGATCATAGCAGGGCAGGGAAATTCCGGCTTTTACATACCATTCGTCGGCACAATATGCAAAGGAAGTACCCTGCAGCTTAAAAGCATGGGCTTGCCATTTTTCTGCCTGGCGTATCACCCCTTTTGCATCCTCCGGCGAAAAAGCCTCAAGCGGATACAAGCCGTCCCGATACTGGGTAAGCCCCACGGGCACAATAGATAAACTGGCGGCCCCGGGGCCAAGATCCAGCAACGCGCCGATGGTATTATCTAAGGCTAGGCCGTCATTGATGCCTTTGCACAACACGATTTGAAAATGCATGGTAATACCCGCATCACTAAAACGCCGCAGATGGTCAAACAGACTGCCGGATTTTGCTTCCGGATTGTTTAGCATTTGTCCGCGCAATTTCGGATCCGCCGCGTGGACGGAAATATGAAGGGGGGACAGATGATACCGGGCGATACGCTTTGCCTCCGCCGGGGTTAGATTGGTAAGCGTCACATAATTACCGGACAAAAAAGATAGTCTGGGATCATCATCCTTAAAATACAAGGATGGACGCATATTTTTGGGAAGTTGATCCATAAAGCAAAAAATGCAATGATTGCGGCAGGCACGGGGCTGGTCCATTAAACCGGACTCAAATACCAGCCCCAGGTCGTCGCTTTCTTCTTTTTCGATATCCAGTTCCCATATCTCGCCGTTAGATTTTTCTATTTCCAACAGCAGTGCTTCTTCCTGGATCATAAAGCGGTAGTCTAATACATCGGCAATTGTTTGACCGTTTATAGTGAGCAATATGTCTCCCGGCTCAAGCTCCATTTCTTGGGCTATACTGCCGGGTTCTATGCTCCGGATTCGATGAGGGTTATCACTTGTATGCATGTTATCACCAAAATGCGTTTTCTATATGATTGATAGTAAGGCCGCCGGATGTATCCAAAAGTTCCACGGCATCAAAGCGGAAGTCTTGATTTTGTAAATTTCGGCGGACAATATAATACAGGGCGGTTTTTTTGATCCGCTGTTGCTTTCTGTATCCGATTGCCTCCCGGGGAAGGCCGTATTCCAAGTTTTGCCGATATTTGACTTCTATGAAGACAATGTATTCTCCATCCCTCATGATGAGATCAATTTCTCCGCTGGGGATTCTAAAATTAGCTTCTAGTAGGGTCATGCCCTTGGATAGTAAAAACTTCATTGCGGCATCTTGGCCCCGGTGGCCCGCTTGGATTTTGTTAAGCATGGCTCGACTCCTCATTAAAGTCAAATGAATCGGTTAGTATTGCCGTCAATGGTCCAATTCCGGCCTTAAACACACTCCTAAAAGCTGTTCTATCCCATAAGCCACTTTGATTAATGTGGCTTCGTCAAACCGCCGTGCAATCCAATAAGACCCGACCGGCAGCTTATCCTGCCTTTGTCCTATAGGAACAGTTATAGCCGGAAAGCCTGTAAACGGCGCAATATTTGTAAATGTTTCGCACAACATCACATCTATATCATGCGCATCGAACAGCCGATCAAGTGCTGTGATGGCTTGTGCCCTTTCTAAAAGGGCTTCGATATATTCCGGCTCTGTCATGGCACCGGATGTGTTGTTTTCCACATCAACCAATATGCTTTGCCCATATTTCAGCGCAACAGCCGCATTTGCCTGATTGTATTCGATAATATCTTTAAGGGTCTTCAATTTCGAGCTTCCCTTAAGCGTAGACAAATAATAATTCATACAAGTCTTAAATTCGCTGCGCATAATTTTGGATATGATAAAATTGGAATCGATATTTACATTGTCGATTAATACAGCACCGGCATCGGAAGCGGCTTGACACAGCTTTTCAAAAATGGCTTTTTCTTCTTCGTTCAAAACGAAATCATCTAATTTTTGCGACCGGTTTATGCCTATCTTAACGCCTTTAAGGCTGCCTGAGCCAAGGAGTTTTGTGTAATCGACAACATTGGGTGTGGTATTAGATGCAGCATGGGTAGGCGCAGTGTGTGGAGATGGATGTACATAAGTAGCGGGGTCATCCGGATCCATTCCGGCGATGACATTCAGAAGCACCGCCGCGTCTCGGACTGTTCTTGTCATAGGCCCGGCCGTATCCAGAGTGCTTGAAATAGGCGTTATCCCACTCCTGCTCACCAGGCCAAGGGTTGGCTTTATGCCTACGATCCCATTGTTCCACCCGGGAGAAAGAATAGACCCCGATGTTTCCGTTCCGATAGAAACGGTACAAAGCCCTGCCGCCACCGCAACAGCCGACCCGGAGCTGGAACCGCTTGGGGTTTTATCTTTATTATATGGATTGATGACCTGCCCGCCTCTGGAACTATATCCCGAAGGCATATCCTCACGAGACATATAGTTTGCAAACTCCGTCATGTTTGCTTTGCCGATGATGACTGCCCCGGCCTGCCGCAAAAGATTGACAATATGCGCATCATAAGGCGCATAATTATCCGCCAGTGCCACCGATCCTGCAGTGGTGTGCAGTCTGTCATGTGTGTTTATATTGTCTTTGAGCAAAACAGGTATACCAAATAGAGGCGGCATTAAACCGGCCTCGTATTCGCCATTCAGCTGCCTGTCATCCATGTGTTCGCTATCCATTTCATGCATTTTTTGCATTTTTTGGTCAAGGGCTTTGGCAATAAAAAGAGCATCCGGATTGATTTCAATCACAGATTTTAAACCGTCTGCGCCCATATCTATCTTGGCTATTCGTGTAAGGTATGCCAAAACGACTTCTTCCACGGTTGTCTCTTTTCTCCTATACGCCTCATGTATTTCCGTTATAGAAGCATATGCGATATCTAACATGTGGGTCCCTCCTTTTACGCTGTACATTGCTAATCAGCTTGCACTACTAATCGGTTACATTTACAAATCCAAATTTTTCAAAAAACTGCGCCTATGTAAAGGACATAACCCGTGTACCCGGATAGCCTCCATATGCTTGGCCGTACCATAGCCTTTGTGGGCATCAAAACCATAGACCGGGTATTGTTCGTGCCACTGCAACATCATGGTATCCCGGGCCACTTTTGCCACGATACTTGCGGCAGCAATAGAATGGCTGGCGCTGTCGCCGCCTTTTACAAATGTGCAGGGCATATCCGGCAGCCATTTTCCCTGTACGCCGTCTATTAGCAAAGCATCCGGCGGTGTTTTAAGATTTTCCAAAGCCCGGGACATAGCCGTATAAGTGGCTTGTAGGATATTAATCTCATCGATTAAAGCGGCATCCGCCCAGCCCAGTGCGTAATCTATGGCATGTTTTTTAATGGTGCTTGCCAGCTCCTTCCTTCGTTTGGGAGATAATTTTTTGGAGTCATTGACTCCGGGGATCATAAGCCCCTGAGGCATAATCACCACACAGGCAGCCACCGGACCCGCCAAAGGCCCGCGGCCGACTTCGTCCACACCGCCTATATGGACAAACCCCTGGGCGTATAATTGTTCTTCGTAATCTAATGATGCGGTTTTTGTAGGATTTTTCATAATATCCGTATTGTATATCTTTTCACCCCCTTGCGTCCAGTGAATCAATCATGATAAGATTGTACTGTATGTTGGCATTGGCAAAGAGTGCCACGAACCAGAAAGGGGTATTGCCTTGAAAGCTAAAAAAACTATTGATGACATTCAAGTGAAGGGTAAACGAGTACTCGTGCGCTGCGACTTTAATGTACCGGTGGTTGACGGAAAAATCACCGATGACAATCGTATTATTGCAGCCCTTCCCACATTAAAGAAGTTGATGGACGAGGGCGGAAGACTGGTATTATGTTCCCATTTCGGCAGGCCCAAAGGTCCGGATCCGACGGCGTCTTTAGCGATCATAGTAGACCGGCTGTCCCAGCATTTAGGCAAAAAAGTTGTTTTTGCCGATGATGATAATGTGGTTGGGGAAAACGCTAAAAAAGCCGTGGCTGCAATGGCTGACGGGGATGTGGTTTTACTGCAAAACACACGTTTTCGTACAGAAGAAACTAAAAATGAAGAAGCCTTTTCCAAAGAACTGGCCAGCCTTGCGGATGTATTTGTAAACGATGCCTTTGGTACGGCTCATCGCGCCCACTGTTCCACCGTAGGCGTAACAGAATTTGTGAACGAGTCGGCCGTAGGCTATCTGATGAATAAAGAATTGGAATTTTTAGGCGGTGCCATTGATAACCCTGCCCGTCCTTTTGCTGCTATCTTAGGCGGTAACAAAGTGTCTACTAAGCTGGGCGTTATCAACAGCTTGATCACAAAAGTCGATGTACTGATCATCGGCGGCGGTATGGCTTACACCTTCATGAAGGCCAGAGGCTATGGCGTAGGCGAATCCTTATTGGAAGAAGACCAAATAGACTACTGTAACGAAATGACTAAAAA
>Ga0131853_10005642_pt1 | contig 22579 bp, 16 predicted proteins | sample TergutLab28metaG_FD_92764 | JGI IMG/M metagenome (GOLD analysis project Ga0131853, IMG submission 92764) | Labiotermes labralis P1 segment gut microbial communities from Petit-Saut dam, French Guiana - Lab288 P1 (version 2) (version 2) | ecosystem: Host-associated > Arthropoda: Insects >...
AAGATGGACGTATTAACGTCTGAAACATGTTGAGCAATATATAATAAAGCAAGTGTCATCTAGTTGGTCAACCTTTATTCAAATATCAAGATGATGCACGGTCCAATACGCATAAGATTTACTTACCCAGATCTTTTTCTAACTCTGTGAGATCAAAGTTTAATGGACAACGAAGTGCCTTCTCAACCAAGAATCTATTGGTACGATCCTCCCTCTTGAATTTTGTCTTCAAATCATGCCTTGTCCGTTTGGGGAAAATGGACTGCATAAGAAGAAAATCTGTGCCTACTGTATGAAGAGCTCTGTAGAACTTTAGGGTTTCTGCAAACAAGACACAAAATTTTCTATTAAACATGGGAAGTTTTAAATCTATTTCTCAAGACAGTTTGGGTTTTCCTTGTATTCTAGCAAAGTGGCTAGTCTGCATTTTTTTCTAAGTGATGGGTTTTCTCCCAAACATGACTGAAATAATCTATAATGGTGTTCATCACCATCATTTTCTGCAGCACACAGCAAAATGCAAAGATGCACAAGTACTGTAATCATACACATGTGAACTATACAAAGGCTGACACAAGGCATCAATTTGTCAATTACATAACTGAAATACAATATGAAGTTCACATGTCATCACGATTATAATATAAATTTATATACTATATTTCTCATTAACACCAATTGGTCCCATTAACTTTGCATCCCAAGATTTTTCTGCAGCTGCCAGTTTCAAGTAAATGTGCACTGACACAAAATCCACACTCTCTACATCTTCTGTTCTGAAATGCTGCAAGAAAAAATAAATACCACAGCATGATAAAATTCATGTATCTGGATTTAACTGCAGAACATCGGGTAAGAATTTAAACAATGCATCGAGATCTACAATACTGAATACCTGCAGACAACAAACTCATTTTTACTTCATCATGAGCAGCAGCAGCACTGCCAGCACTGGCCCCATTGCTGCCCATGGAAAATATCTATACACACAAAAAATAATGTACATTCACCTAGCCAGATTTAAATAGTTTAACTGAAACAATACCTCACAGATCAGGCTAAGACTCAACAAATTTTAAAGAGAAAGGGGACTGCAGGCTCAGGTCATATCCACAATATTCATGTCATTGTATATTTCTCTGTCTAGTCTAGAAGTCTCCTCATCACCACAAACCACTACTCTGAAGTTTCTGCTTCAGGCTAGTTTTGACACTGAAAAGTGACTCAAGATCCAGCCAACTCTGAGAAAAATAATCTTTGTCAAATCCCTCCAAAACTTTCCAACAACAGTAAGCTTTTCCAGGCTTTCAGTTTTGTGCAGCCACGAGAAATGGAACAAGAGTTTTCCACATGAAACTCCAGTCACAATTATTTACTGTGGAAAAATTCATTATAAAGATAAATTATGCTATCCATTTACCTCATGTGTAAACTTCATATACCAAGTACTAAATTTTCCACATTGCAGATATGGCAAAATTCCTGTAATCCATTATCTGATAATTTGGAAATCTTCACAATCCAGCACCTGGGGGCAGTGGTCCCAAGAATGGGAGTTCTGCATTTTATCAAAAAAAAAGTTTAATCAATGAAACAGACAGATCTCAAGGACAATTTCAAACAGGCCTCCAAAAGTAACAGTACATGAATGGCTGTGGTATCTTCCGACCCAATGTCTCCTACCCCACCAACTTCTTCCACTTTGAAAACTCCAGAAAACGTAAAAGATGATGAGATGACAATGAATCAGCAAGCAAAGAAGATATCCAAATAGAGTAATCCTGTGATTGGTTGTACAGTCCAAATACAAGAGCAGTAACAAAAAATTACCCGTAGAAATTAGCTCTGTGTAGGTACTGTCTGATAATCTAAAATATTCAACAATTCGGCACCTGTCCATTGCCATGCAAGGTGGATTAAAGGAATTTTACTGTATTTGGTACATCAAACTATCCAACTGTAGCAAAAGAATAGGGCAGAGATGGGGGCATAAAGTTATGCAACTTTAGCACAACAATCTAAAGTACTGCTATTATATTTCTGCATATTTCAAAAGTAACGAGACAAAGTTAAATGAAAAATATAAGTAATTTTGGAAGTAATGAGGACAAGATATGAGTACAACCTATAAGAAATTAAATATGATAAAGATGAAATCAGAAGGCATCAGGGAAGTCACAAGGAAATTTCAGCGATATCTTTAAGCATTATTCCCTAAACCACTTTCACGAAGCTCTGTTTATGAAATTACACTATTAAAATGATTAAACTGTCATGAAAAAAAATTACAGCAAATTGTAATAAACTTTCAAGGCTGAATCTTGTTCCCAACATCTGCATTCAATAACAATAAAGCAATACCCTACCGATATGTTGAAGTTAACAATGTCACACAAGGGGCACACCTGATATGCATTCCATCTATAAAACAATAGAGCCACTAACATTACTATTACAGTTACCTTGTAATTTTCACATTCAAAAGTATCTGATCAAAATACCCTTTGCAAAGTCATGCATACTATAAAGAAATGGTACAATACACTACTGCAGTGCAGTATAGGTGTTTGGTTCACGACAAACCTTCTTTAGACCAATCCCTAGATTTTCTGTGCTTCTTGCTGTAGGTACCATAGCCTGCAGACCCTGTGCCATAGTCCACTATCACAGCAGAGTTAGCAAGATCTTCTCTGCTCTTTCTTGCACCTGTTGTTTCTATCACCTAGGAAGTAATTCTAAGTTACATATCATAAACAATGACAACTACTTACAGCAATAACATGACAACCACTTAAATTCAACTCAAAGATGTACTGAACATTAACTACTTACAGAAAACAGTTCAATAACATATTCAACATACAAGGAAAAATAATTTTTAAGCATGTGATATATTGACAATGCCAGCAGCTGAAGTTATACAACACTGGTGATGAATGAATGAATAAATAAAATTATCCATAAACAAGCACAAAGCATTGGTGGAATGATACTGACGGAGGGAAACTGAAGTACTGGGAGAAAAACCTGTTCCAGTGCCACTTTGTCTACCATAAATCCAACCTGGGCTGGCCTGGGATTGAACCCAAGCCTCCAAAGTGAAGAAAAATAACACCTAATGAAATAATAAAAGATAAATTTGTCCCTGATTTTAATTATGTATCACACCACAATGACATGGGAGAGTGAAAACAAAGATCTAAATACACTTAACTTCTGCAGTAGATCGAGGTGAGTGGTTAGTTTCATGCCCTGGCCACTTTACTCCTGTGGTATGAGCCCCCAGTACCCACTGAGTAGTTAAGTGGATCAAAGAGTCAGTATAGACAGTTTGTGTAGGTTTCTACATAAATTGAAGGCATTTATGGTTCAATATGTCACAGCTCTCACTCAGCAGTAACATATCAGAACAACACAGCGAGACCAACAGTTATACATAACTATCACAGGGCTCCACTGATGGGGTCCCAGCATGAATGGGGAAACAAGAAACACACAATTTAATAAACCTCTAGATCAGTACCTCTTGAGACACCTATATGTGGAAGGAAGTAGAATAATAAAGTACATTCTAAACAAGTAGCTGTGGAAGTGTGGACTCAACTCTAACAGATTCTTAGGAACATTTTGATGAACATCTGGCATATGTAATGGAATACACCAACCAGCTAAATTAACTATTACATGCTTAAGGAACTACAGACTGAGTAGGCCAGTTAATTAGAGAAGGTATGTGGGTATTGTTGTTTTTGTAATACGAGCTTCTAACCATACAAAGCTGATGTGAGTCAGTTTATTAGACAAGATATGTGGGTATTGTTGTTTTTATAATATGAGCTTCTAAGCATACAAGACTAATGTAAGTCAGTTTATTACAAAAGATATGTGGGTATTGTTTTTGTAATATGAGCTTCTAAGCATACAACACTAATGTGTGTCAGTTTATTAGACAAGATATGTGAGTATTGTTGTTTTTGTCATATCAGCCTCTATGCATACAACACTAATGTTCAAAAACACATCACTAAATTAGGATGTGTCTCTTAATTTCCTCTACTCCTCTACTGCACTGGATATAGCAATATAACAAAGATTATCCTACCAAACTTTTTTCATCAAGGATGATCTGACCATCTGGTCCCACTTTGACCTGAGGCACTGGTATCGCCATGTTGTCTTCTTCCTCAGCTGCATTTTTATCATTCTTATTGTTCTCTCCTACAGCCACTGGTCCATTAAATTGTTCCTCTGCCATTGGTTCATCAACTTGCTCCTCTGCCAAACGTTCCTCAATCTTACTGCAATATTTTTGTAAAAATTACTACGACATTCCACAGAACGCAGAGAAAAAAACTGTAATGTAAAAACAGTTAACAGATGCTTTAGATGCTCCCCCATACCCTAGGCATAGTGCTACATTTCAGTATGACAGAAATACTCATGTGTGAACTGCATATGCACAGAGCAGGGATATGAATACTATGAGTAAAGCATAAATGCAAACTGTCATGCTCAAAGAAATGCATATAGTTTGCCACGTATAGGAGTCATTAAAACTGTCCAACCAATATTCAGACTGAAATGATCTGGCCATTTAGTGTAAATTCTCAAATATTAAATTTCATGCAAATCTGTACAGCAGTTGTTGCTGAACTGTTATATATGTACAAATGGATGGATACAAAGAGAGCAAAAATATAAACAGGTATTGCACAAGGCTGTGAACATACCCAAAACCTGAAGGGAAGAGATCACTCATGAAACCAAGGGGTAGGCAGGAGGATAACGTTGCAATGAAACTAAACAGATATAAGATGTGAGGATGTGGGTGGCCTTATGTTATAATGTGGGGTATGCTCATTCCTGAAAGAGGATGTATGCCACATATACACGACACTTGAGGTTTACATGGTGGGAACTATGGAAATTACCATCTGCTGGGATGTGATCCCTGGCAAGAATGTACAAAATCCACCAGATGAATCTGTTGCATCCACCAAATTGACAGATGAATAAAAGATGCATGATACAACACTGTGGATATGGTGGACACAGTACAAGGTTAAGTAAGCTGAGGTAGATCTCTGGTTGAACCAACCCAAGTGGAGAAAATACGGACAACCATGAAATCTGTTGGGCATGAAAAGAGCCATCAGTGGAGGAGTGAATGGAGAAATGTTAAGGACAACATAAATGACAAAATTAAAAGTAAAACTAAGTACATCAAAACTAAAACAAAATAAACTGGAACAAATATATAAATGGAGGGGGTGGAAACAGATGGAATAAGAAGAAAAGGAACTACAAGAACAATGTGAACATAAAAATGGGCTTTCTGTGGAAGAGTAAAGGGAGAAACATTGGATGAGCACAAGAAACTTTACAATCTTCATGTGGTTCAAAAAACAAATGCAGTGTACTTAGAACTGTAATCTTGCATCAGTCAATAGCAAACTCTAGAAGTTTTGTTTCATATTACCCAGATGTCTGTTGTTTTGTGCAGATGCCAATAGATGACACTAGTTTTGAAAATGGTTACTCCACAACAAAGAACTGATACTTTCATTGCTACACCGTGCATGTTGTTGAGTTACTCAATTAATAAACCAACTAATGCACTTACATAAAAGTTACACATTAAAACACTAAAACTGCTACGACATGTTTCGGTCGTAAGACCATCATCAGGGAGCTATATTTTCCTTGCTAAAGTCACATTAAAAATAGTCACTGATTAACTTCGTTGTACTAATAGGGTGTTGTGGCAGCATGCCCATAATATAAATTATACCAATTAAGTATTGTCAAAATAAATATTAGAATAATTTTATATACAAATAATGAGGCTTGTTGGACTGATGTGAGATTGATGCTTACCGTGTTGTGTAAGGTTATGTTGCAAAGAGTGCCCTGCTACGGATGTGCATTCTGTGCTGGGGTATTGTTGGTGTTTTTGTATCTAAATGCTGCAATCTTGTGTTCATGCAGATGGTTAGAGGAAAATTGGATTGTTGTATCAGTACATTTAGATACTATATAAATAGAATGATAACATTCCCATCACAGAAAAATAAAAAAAAGAAGAATGGAAAACAATACTTGCCATAGCAAAGAATAATGGATATCCCATACATATCATAAATAATCTCAGAGTAAAGCTGACAACCAAGAAACATCAACAATACCCCATAATAGATCAACATAACAAAAAATGGGTAACCTTCACTTACTTCAGCCCTATAATAAGACATATCACTAACCTGTTTCAACATTCTAATCTGAATATTGCATTTAGGGCAACCAACACCGTCCAACAACAACTATCTAAAGAGCAGATTAATAATAAAAATCCTAGTGGAATATACAAACTGAAATGTAACACATGTAATAATGTATATGTTGGACAATCAGGAAGATCTATAAATGTAAGACATAAGGAACATGTTAGATATATAAGAACCAACAACCCACAATCTACCTATGCATTACATATCCTACAAAATAGACATGAATACGGACCAATAGTAGACACATTACAATTACTGAAAACATGCTCATGTTGGGAAGCCTTATATATGCAAGTATTCCACCAACACAAGATATTGATTGCAGAACAACAGGTCGGTGACTCCAACCCCCTTTACGAACTAGTAAACACAACAAAAATCCTTCCACATAACTCATGCCAGTATCACGCAGCACAGCACAGAATGCACATCCGTAGCAGGGCACTCTTCGCAACATAACCTTACACAACACGGTAAGCATCAATCTCACATTAGTCCAACAAGCTTAATTATTTGTGTACAAAATTATTCTAATATTTATTTTGACAATACTTAATTGGTATAATTTATATTACGGGCATGCTGCCACAACACCCTATTAGTACAACGAAGTTAATCAGTGACTATTTTTAATGTGGCTTTAGCAAGGAAAATATAGTTCCCTGATGATGGTCTTAGGACCGAAACATGTCGGAGCAGTTTTAATGTTTTAATGTGTAACTTTTATATAAGTGCATTGGTTGGTGTATTGAGTAAAAGAATTGGTATGTTTAATAAAGAAAGAGTAACAGCTATGCAACATGCATTTTTCAGTCTCATATGGAACCGACCAGCTTAGTATCCATTCACACTTGGTACAAGACATTTCAGCAGAAGGGGTGCATCTGCAAAGGCAGGAGTCTTGGTCCAGCTCTTGTGTCTGATGCAACTGTGGACTGTGTTTGGGCTTGCTTCCAATACAGTCCACAAATACTGATTTCCCCAGGTGATTCTGTGTGATGTGTGTTCAATGCACACTGCACAGCTCTAAATGACTCTTTCATCACCAACTGCTGAGCACACAAACTTGTTTTTACTTTTGGGTAGCCATTCCCAAAATCAGTGACCTAGCGGCAGTAGTGTACAACAGTCGCAAAGTCACTGTGGTCATTTGAGACAATAACATTGACAGTTTCTCCACTGACTGATGTAGATGTGAATTTCTAAGTTTGTTTACAGCAACAATTTTAAATTGTGAAAGAAAGTAAAGAAAAATTAAACAAAATGAAATATTAAGGATATTACAAGGATATAATAAATAAACTAACATTATTTAGTATTAAGTACATAACCCTGTACTAAGGGTAGAAATACAAAGGCCGTCCAGTAAGTATAATCTGAGTGTGTGTTACAGTCATCCTTCAATTCAACACGTAGTCTTAAAAAAAAACCTCACACACACACACACACACCTCCTATTTCTCCGCATAATTGCTCATCGAAATGCATCATGTCTTCAAATGATACACCATACATGACTCCTGCACAGGCAAAATTAGGGCTTAGTGTCAGCACCGTTCAGCACACTTCAGCTCTCACATCATGAGCACTACAGCTGTTTACCTTCAGTGTTCCTCAGTGATCCAGAGAAGTGTAAATCTGAGGGCGCAAGCTCCAAACTGAATGGCGGATGGCAAGACATACCCTGCAGTCTGTAGGAAAACTGCTGTTCAAGGCATTTCCCTCTTCAATTCCCGGATCACAGGGTAACAGATTCACAAAATGTTGTAATGTGCCAATGAGGTGAAAGCCAAAGTGTACTAGTGGGAGCAAGCACGATTTAATTATTTCCCAGATGGAATCAAACAGGCTGTGTATCACAAGGAAAAATGCCTTCAATTGCTTTGTTAAATACACAGAATATGCGAAGGTTTTACTGATAATCCTTGACCTGCTGAGCACTTGTTGTTATGTAACAAATATGAGTGTAACAAAAGTAAGAGACTTGTTTCCTTTAACAACACTGCCAGTCACTAAAGAATATATCGTATATTCTCGGATCTAATCCACACCCGAATCTAATCTGCACTAGTTTTTGCCGATTTCTGAACAAAAAGAAAAGTTATTTCGCGGTTCTAACCTGCACCTTTCCTTCAACCGCCCCTTGTCTACAAAGCAGAATGATTGAACAACATTGGATGATACCAATGCTTTAATCTGACTAACGCGCTGTGTGTGAAGTGGCCATTTAACTGCCAGTGGTACAAATGCACCACAGCTGCTTAGCACTGCGGCCATTTAAATGCTTCATACATTCATGTAGAGGCATAGAAATAGAGCCTCACAAGTTAACTCCACATTATATAATGGTTTGTGGTCAGATTCACACTTCGGCCACTTTACCCAATTATGTCCATATGCACCTCATGAATAAAGCGCTTCGCAGACAGCCTGCAATCTTAGAAACCTGGTATGTTTATTTCGCTATGCTATGCAACAGGGGGCCTTTCATTACCTTCTTACGATACGTTAGCAGTGTGGGTGACGCAGTCACCATTCCTTGAACAAAGCCTTGTTCAATCTGCCAAGTGTTGCTGTCTATAGGAACATCTAAATAATGGCGTGTTTTGTAGCAGAATGTTCCTGCTGTGTACCCTGCTGAAATATAACCATATACCGTACCTAATATCGATGCTGATATATGGCATGCCGTTTCCCAGCCAAAATAAACCAAGTCACTGTGTGAATGTCGCCCGAGATTTGACTGCGAGTACTAAAATGGACTAATCACCAACTTTCTTTGTATAATAATTTACCAATGTTATATAGGTTCTTTCATGCCTGTCTTACATTTAGTTCAGATTATGCCCTCTTACAGTAGGAAAACGATATAAACAGGATGCATACCAAAATAAATATAGGTAATTACTGGCTGCACTGTGACATCAGGCTCTTTATGCTGAAATTGAAATGCCTTGTTGCTCAACTCCACTTGAGGTTATAATTTCAACTGAAGGAATACTGGTAAACAGACTGTTGCAATTTGTCGTGTACCCTAGTTATGGAAGAGGGATGCCAGAAATCTAAAAGACTATCATATACGGCAAAGCTCAAACGTGAAGTTATTCGGTATGCAGAGGATAAGGGAAACTGCAAAGCCGCTGCAAATTTTGGAGTTGATGAAAGCAACATTCGACTGTGGCGGAAACACAAGGCAGCGATCAGCGGGTGTGAGGCGTCATGAAAGAAATACACTGGACCCAAGAAAGGACAATTTCCTGAAATTGATGATGCAGGCTTCACGTTCTTTCATGAGAGATGCAAGACTGGACTGTTTGTGAATTATGATTTACTTCGCAAGGAGGCGATAAAAAAGGTCAGATCTTTGAACATTCCTCGAAGTTGTTTTAAAGCCAGTAGAGGATGGGCCATAAGGTTCATGTGCCAGATGGGGCTGGCGTTGCGGTGTAGTACGACGATATGCCAGAAGCTCCCAAAAGATTTTGAACAAAAGTTGTTGAATTATCAGCGGTACATCACCAACGTGAGGAAGACGGGAAATTTTTTAATGGGGCAAATGGCCAATGCCGATGAAACAGTCATTTATTTTGATAAGACGCCAAACTATATGTTGGAGAAGAAAGGCATGAAAGAGGTACTTTTGAAAACCACTGGGTGCAAAAACCTTCGCCTAACAGTAAAGCTGGCAGCAAATGCTGATGGGAGAAAACTACCACCATTGTTAATTTTGAAAAGGAAGACTTTACCCAAATCAGAGGCGTTTCCAAAGAATGTTATAGTCAGGGCCCAGGAAAAAGGATGGATGACGGAGGAGCTGATGTTGGAGTGGCTGAAAATATTATGGGGCCGCAGGTCTAGAGCCTTCTTAAATCAACCATCAATGCTTGTCCTTGATGCATTCAAAGGGTATCTCACTGATTCCGTGAAGAACCAGCTCTGCAAGATGAAAACTAAGCTTGTTGTCATCCCAGGTGGAATGATATCAGTGTTGCAATCAATGGAGGTATCCATTAACAAGCCCTTTAAAGACAGGTTGAGGCAACAATATCTGACCTGGATTGCGGATCCTGTCTGTGAGTTAACAGAAACTGGAAAAATCAAATGCACAGCTCCTTCAGAAGTCGTGCAGTAGGTGTCGGCTGCATGGAAAGCCATCCCAGAGAGCATTATTGTCAGATCTTTCAAGAAGTGTTGCATAAGCAAAGCTTTGGACGGATATGAAGATGATATTCTATGGGAGGACGATGGTGAAGATAGTGACGACAGTGACTGGGTGACGGATAATGATTCAGATATGAGTGATAACGGCGAGTCTGATGAATAATAAATTATAAATATTATATATTATACATAATAAATAATAAAGTATTGTATTGTATTGTTCTTATGGCACATACAGCAGATCTATAATTTTTCCAAAATCCAGCTCATGACCGCGAATCTAATCCGCACACGATTCTAATCCGCATCTGATTTTTTAGCCCTCTGAAACTGTAGAAACGGTGCGGATTAGATTCAAGAATATACGGTATAGTGTCAGTGGTAAATGAATTACATATAAGTACAGAACATGGGTGAAATGATGATAAAGGAACAGCCAAGTACACAGAGACAAACATGTTCCAGTGCTACTTAGTTCACCACAAATCCCACCTGTACTGGAATGTGACTGAACCCATGTTCCCACGGCAACAGCCCAACAACCGATTGCAGGAGCCACAGCATAGCACTCAGAATGTTACAGGCCCTAAGATACTTACTGAACAACCTTCATAAAAAAAGCTATGGAACTGCTAAAGGAGCTTTAGTATACTCACATGTCTGAGGCCAGAACTGTTGAGAATAAAGACAGCATAAAACTGGCTTCAATTCAATGAACCATAGTCCCCCATGTGAAGCAGACTCATCAAACATGAACACTGATGCCAGAGAAATGTAATGAAATCATTTAAGGAGCCCATTCAAAAATTTTGAGTAATGGGGGGGAGGGGGGACAATCAATGTAACCAATATACATCTCATATATTATTCTAAGAATTAAAATGGGGAAGGGGGTTACTAACACTTACCTTCTTGTGGTAACCCGAGTCTGAGAAATTCTGGAATTTTCATTCACTTCATCAGCATGTCTGTAAATTTAAATATTTATAAATCAATTATAATTACCTGTTTGAAAATCCTCAAAAGTGGCAAGGTAAAATTCAAAGCAGCCTTATGAAAACACATACATACACACTTCTTTTACTCTGTTGATGAATTTTTAATGTGTAAAGGTGATCTATAATACTGTTTTGTAAAATGTTTGTAGCATTTTACACTGTAGAAATTGTGAATGTTTGTATATTTATGACTTGTTCCACATCCTGTCTCTGTGACAAATTTATGGAACCATGGAATGAATGAATGAATGAACGAACGAATGAACATACGTACGTACGTATGTATGTATGTAATGTATGTTATGTATGCATGTGTGTATATATGTGTGGGTGTGGGTGTGTATACGTATGTATGGAATGAGATAAATGCTGTTATGGCATACTTGTGTGATTAATTCATCATATACACTAAAATCTTTAATGAAAACAATTACATAAGTCATTAATAAGAGTTTGCAAACATAACAGGAACACAATATAGTAAAAGAATTATTTCAGGTCTACTGCAAAGAATATGGTAAAATGCAGAGTAAACGTTGAAAAGTATCAAGTCAACATTGGAGAACATACTAAATAATTTCTTACTTCATTGGATTTGTAGTTGGGTTGTAGAATATGAGATCAAACATTGTTAAACAGCTCCTATCAGGTGTCTTGTTTTTAAATTTACTGAGGAACTCCTGTCGAGCTCTTGCCAAACGTGGTGTGCCACTACTTGGAGCATGACGAGGGTGAATGCCTGCCTTGTCTCCCTCTTCAAGGCATCCAGAATCATCGGTCGTTATCACTGACTCCTCACTGATGGAGGGGGAAAAAAAAGTCAAATACAATGGCAGTAGACCTATACGCATTCATTCATTCTGTAGGAAGTAACCCAAAAATGTCCATAAATACACCATAAAAAAACTACAGAGTTCAGACATGCCACTCAAATCCAGGCACTAAGTTCCATATGGCTACTTGCTGGCAAACATAAAATTATAAGGAAATAAATAAATACAAGGAAAAATGTAGAGTTTATAAAATACAAACCACAAACAAAATAACCTTAATGGTACATTAGTGTTCAATATGTCCATGATTTAAATCTCATCACCATTACACAAAATGAAATAACTACAAATGGACAACCACATCTCTATGGCAACTAAAATTTATATGGGGCACCTAATATTTGTACACCCTTATTATGGAACTTGTTACACGTTGTCCTTTTTGTGCCTAGCACTTTGAGCTGGTTCCCATATTTCTGGAAAATTTGTGCATCTGTGTGTGTGTGTGTGTGTGTATATATATATATATATATATATATATATATATATATATTCTTCACACAAGGGACCCTGACCAATATCAGAGGGACATATCTTTTTAATGGAGGCGGAGAGATGCTGAATGAGGATCACTGCTTTGCAAGACAAGTGGGAATTTTTCCAACTACATTAATATGTAAGTATCTCTATTCTGCAAAGATTATAACTGAAGGGATATTCCGTGCACCAGTGCCATGACATATCTCATGCATACACTCCCATTTCCACTACAGCTTACCTAACCAGATCAGCTTGCTTCTTGTGAGGTGAAGTTACTATAGAAGTGCCTTTCCTAAATTCTTCTGATTTACAGGTAATACTCTGTGTACTACCACGTCTCACTGTAGCCTCACTAAACCGAGGAGCTGGTCGAACAAACCTTCCTCTGGACGTTTCTGTAGTCTTCCTAACTGAAGGAGACCGAATACTTGCATCTGACACACAGCTCTTTAATTCATCTTCTGTTTCACTGGTATGTGTTCCACATCCTTGCTTCTCACCTTCACTTTTGTCATTCACATTTGTGACTTGCCAAGCAGTTTGTGGTCTATCACACTCTGGCACAACCCCTCCACTGTTATTACAAAATGGTGCTGAATCAGAAGACTGTGTCTTCCTTGAGTCATCAGACTTACTTACACTGTTTATCACAAACTTATGGGAACCCAAAATACAGGAACTTTGAATTACATTCACTTGAGGAGATGTTGGCTTTAGCACCACAGAGCTATACCCACCACCAGCTCCTTCTAAAGGCAAATTTGGTTCTGGTAAGGACTGGGGAGGGTCTCCTTTTACTTCACCTGTGGAGACACCCACACTGCTGTCATGTTGAGGGCGGATAGCTGTTCCAGTAGGTATTACCTGTGTTATTCCTGGAACCCCAATCCCACCATCTTTTACACCACAGAAAGGCACCTCACTACTTCCTTTTTGATAACAAGGCAATATCACAGTGGCTGCCTCACTAATGTTCCCATTTCTCACTGTGTTCTGCTGTGCACCTTCATCCTGGTTACGTCTATTACAATTAACAAATGTTACTTTAAAATCACTTAACATTACACTTGAATCTCTTGGTCTTCTTGTAACTGCAGCTATACTAACAGCTGGCTTCATACGTTTCCGCACAAGTCCAGGTGGAATCTCATTTGAATTAGTCGAGTTATTTATACTTGAGGCTGAGTTACTTGCTGTCATTACAGCTTTCACATCTGAAATGCTTTCTTGTAATTTATTTGTTTCTTGTATGCTATGTAAACCTACAGTTGGTCTTCCATTTTCTTGTACAGATGGAGTATTTGATATTTCTAACTGTTCCGATTGTGTCAGGTTTTCTTTTTCCACATTTTCATCTGCTACATCACTTCCTGTATTCTCAGTGGAAACCTTCCCACGCCTGACAGGCACATTAGCAACAGGTCTTATTCTGCAGCGCCTTGATGCCATAATGAACCTAGACAAGACACATTCTTATGAGTTATACATATAAAACAGTAAAAAATAAAGCAGTACAAAATATTACAGATGGCGAGGGTTGCACAAGGTACAGAAATATAGAAACCACCATAAAATTCTAGGTGCCAAAAGGGTGACTGAAACAAGATCCATATTAAAGCACCATAAACATGAGTGCTACCTTACAAAATTTAGTCACCATGGCAACCTGGTGTCTGGTATTTGTGCATCCCTACATATATCCACAGATTAGGATAGAATCCTTAGGATAAGATGTAGTCATGGCTTCATGTGAGTGCAGTAATGACCCTTCAGGTTGCACAAGAGGCAGGGAATATCTTTATCAAATGAATTCAGTTTCTCAAAAAACATTATACTCTGTGACTTTAATTACGAGGTATAAAAGCCACCAATATCATATTTGATGCAAACCCATCCAGTGGGAGAGGAGTTGATACAGACAGCAAGGATGGAGAGGCATGTCAAGATGCTACTGTGACTTATAAAACTGTGCCGTACGTCAAGACTGTAAAATATAAGACAAAACTGCTGAATAATTTACACAATACATACAGCAAAACACAAAAAAGTGACAGGCTGCATAAGAGCCTGTCATCATAGGCCTATTAATGGTGAAAAGAAAATGCTATAGATATTTATAAGGCACAAAGTTAAGAAACTAAAATCTCACAGAATAGCACCGAAAGTAAGTTTCACAAGCCCTATATTGGAAATAAATGCCAAAACTTTCAAAATGTTACGCTGACCATCTGCTGGGTTTGTCATTCAATGGACAAAGGCTTCTATGGCACAATGTCTACACTACAGAACTCACATTCAACCAGAACATGGAACATGCTAACAGGTGCATTGCAACACAATCAGGCATCCACTATCCATGAAATATACGTCCATTCACAATACGTGTCTGATATGCAGCAATGCAATGACGATGCCCTTCTTCCCTCCTGCCCTACCACACCACACAGGAGATTTTGCACCCCACAATATGTTAACCTTGTGATGGGTCTACTTTTCTCAACAAGCGGACAAACAACATAAAGATGACTGTACACGCCTCTGCCCACAGATTTGTCAGATGACGGATCCCCATATAAAACTGCTCCTTTCTAGTTACAACAGCAGCCTTGTTGCCAGACAGGGGTATATGAAGAGGTACCCAATAAAATACAACTAATTTCCATACTTCATAGACACAGGATACATGGCAGTAATCTTTGTAACAACAGTAGGATAGGGTGAAAACATGAACACCGTACAAAGCACTTAGTCTGGGACTAATAAGGTATCACTGCTCATGCTGAATGAAAAGAACAGCTCTGTAACTGGTATAAACACCATTATAGATATGGAAGTAGTATGGGGATGCATGTTGTACATAGCTGAAAGCACTGCCATCCAAACTTGGGAACAATCTGTCAGTAAAAAAAAATTGAGAAAATAGTATAATTAAAACACTAAAATACATAAGATTTCCTACACATCCCAATTCCTAACGATTAATAGTCCATTCATTTATTTACGAAATGATTCATGGTTGACAAGCACTGTTCAGTCTTCAGTGAAGTCAATTATAGCCTGAAAAAACACGTGGGTTTTTAAAGTAATTCAGCAGTAATTGATTCCATGGAATTGCATCACTTATGTCAATTCGTCCATCATGGGAAAAAAATGGGGGCACTTAAACATTACCATGTGGAACAATATTTAATTAGAACACTTCTACTTACCAATATTGAAGACTTACAAACCACTATTAAACCTTCCTCAATATATTTAAGACGGTCAAAAACTTCTTGAATATATATTCATGCTTTTAAAAATTTCCGTCACAATCAATGTTAATAATTTCGTTGTCTAATGCAACACTTCATCTGTTGCAACAGACATGCTGCTTTAGTTCTGTAGTTTGTGCCTGTGAACTAGCAGTCTACTGTGACAAACGCTCTAATCCATGATACTCGGACCACAGATGATTTGAAGAGTTACAACACACCACAGATTAAAGGTGATTGACATAGTGTGTAGACTGCCTCTAATCCGTGGTACGAACGATTTAGTTGTATATTGTAACCTATGTAAAATCTATGGTCCATATGTAAACAAAATTATTGCGAATTATCAATGTGGATTTCGACGTAGACCAACCAGTGATTATATACACTAAGCATTTGTCAAATAACCATAACAATTCTAATTTAATAAAGCAGAATATCAATTATTTACAGGCTTAAAGAAAAAGTTTCGATTAGGGAGCAAGTTTCATGGGTTACACTGCAGAAACGGGGCTCCAATCTTTCGCTCACCCCGCGTGTGTCGCTGTTGTCGTGGTTTCCGTTTCCGTGCTTTAGGTTTTCACTATTCCCTTCCCGCAACTCACCACGCTTCGAAGGAAACACACACAATGCATTTCGCATTATACACCCACAATGCAACACGCTTTGTCTTCGAGCCGTGTGCTGTTCGTTTTCCACGTGGTGTGAATAGTCTTGTTTCTTTCACAAATAAAATGGTGGAACAGCTCCTTCAGGTGACATCGGAATACGAAGAGCGATTGCGGAGTTATGATTACGTACCAAGGTTCTCATTTGGACGTCGGATGCTGAGGGATGACGGTGGTCCTAACAGGTTCTTTCTGATGTACCTTTTCTATGAACAATCACTCGCGATTCAGATCCTAAAGGACATCGGCCTGCTTCGAAGTAACATGCAGTGTAATACCTGCGGTCGAGATATCCGCAAACAGGTAAGGCCACGTACAATACCCATCATCTTTAGGTTAGGTTTGGTGTTATTTTTCTTTTAATAACCTATCACCTCCTGATCATTTACAATACTCATCATCTTTAGGTTATGCTTGGTGTTATTGTTCGTTTAATAACCTATCACCTCCTGATCATTTACAATACCCATCGTCTTTAGGTTAGGTTTGGTGTTATTTTTCTTTTAATAACCAATCACCTCCTGATCATTTCCATTCCACAATTCCTCATACACAACTTCCACTTCCCACATTCCACACATTCCTCGTGACTCTACCTCCGACTCTCGCGGGTGACGGTCGTCTGCTTGTGCATCATTTTTGTGACGTCAATTCTCCTACGCACGGATATAACTCCGTCACGGATGACTGCTTCGCTCGCCGCCATATTGGAGCCCCGTTTCTGCAGTAGAGCCAAGACACTTTATCGCCATTGCTTTTCAACTTTGCTTGACATTAGGAAAGTCAATATTAATGAGGAGGTATAGGCGTAACTCGACTAATAACAATGGGGTTGGGTGGGCAAAATCGAACATGCTTGTCTTCTGCGTCCCATAAAAAGCAGTTTTTTTTTTATTTTTACCTCTCTTTTTATCATGCAAAGAATCGTTTAAAATATTCCTATTCTTTATTTGCCCTTCTTCACCTCCTTATAAAAAGTATTGGATAGGCATCGGCCCCCTTTGTACACTCCAAGTTAACCTATGGCAGGAGGGATTGTAACTGAATTTGGAACGTCAAGTGATGGCCTGAGCTGATGATATTAGTTTACTGTGGTAAACCTAATTCCTATGAAAAAGTCATGGAAGCTTTAATTATTAATCGTCGATATGCAGGTTGGCCTAAAAGTAAATGCTGAAAGTATATGGTCATATCTCGTAGACAAAAGGCAGGACGAAATCGTACCATAAAGATACTTAATAAATCCTTTGAAAATATGGAGAAGCTCGACATTTGGTTCCACACGAAAAGATAGAAATTACATGTATGAAGAACCTAAAAGCCGTTAAATTTAGAAAATGCATTTTACCATTCGGTCCAACATATTTTGTCTCCCCTTCCTGTTTATGGCTGTGGAACCTCTTCTCTCACATTAAGAGAAGAATTGGGGTGTTCGAAAATGGAGTGCTGAGCCTAAGAGGGACGAGGTAACATCGGATTGGAAAACGCTGCATAATGTGAAACTTCATAACTTGTACTCCTCAATCATTTCTCTTCATGTGATGAAATCAAGAAGAAGGCAATGGTCGGTGCATGTTGCGCTTATGTGGGACAGGAGGGTTGCATGTAGGGTTGTGGTGGGGAAACCCGAGGGAAAGTGACCACGAAGAAGTATATGTGGATAGGAAATTAATACTAAAATTCATATGATAGAAGTAGAATGGGAGATTGTTGATTGGATTTATCCGGCTCAGGATAGGGACGCATAGTAGGCACTTGGAAAAACAGTAATAAAACTTCGGTTTTTCGTAAAATTCGCCGTATTTCTTGAGTAGCTTGAGAACTATTTGCTTCTGAAACAGAAATCTGCTCCATGGAGCCATTGTCATGCCAGTGCCAGACCTGGTGATGTATTTCGTGAGGCCCAAAATATCTTGAACATACTATCGTTGGAGAATATGTAAATGTTCCAAACAACGTTTACAATTATAACGTGTTAAGTGACACATCCCCTTTTGCAAGTTCATTTATTTATGTATTAAATACACTGCCATGCAACAACACGATCAATAATTACAATGGTAACTGGTTTCGGCCTTTTGTTTAGGCCATCACCAGACCATACACCATTTCGAATTAAAGAAAAACCATACAATCATCGTAATATGAAATGGGAAGAGATCTCTCCCCTTCACATTTATATTGATAAAACTATTACAATTCTATGAAGTGGGTGAAGCAAACCATGTGTAATAAAAGACAGAGTATTATTATAAACAAAGAGGGTAAGCAGCTTAAAAGATTTTACGTACGTATGTATGTATGTATGCATGCATGCATGTATGCATATATGTATGCATGTATGTATGTATACACGTTGCGCACTGCAGCTTCAGTTGCAGTTCCGAAACTGGTCATTATATCCTATGTCCCGAAGAATACGATATGCCAGTGTCAGAACATAGCTCTTTTCTGCAGTAATTATTTCCTTGCCTTTATATTAACCTTTGCTCGGGTTTCGTAACGGAGACAATGTAGGGCCTTGGGAAGCTCCCTGTGCGGGAAGGCAAGGTTTATCAATATTCGCCGCACTTCCCGTTTTATACTAAGACGATTGTATGGTTTTTCTTCCAATTAGAAACGATGCACGGTCTGGTGACAGCTTGAACAAAACCATTGTAAATTATTGATTGTGTTGTTGCACGACAGTATATTTTATAATATATAGAATAACATGCTAGTTCTTAATATGATTCCCTTCACACATGCAAGGAAAACCAATGTTAGCAGCTTCAGTGTTTCATTAAATTCAAGTATTTGAACGTTACACATTCAAGAACAAAATAAGGATTCTACGGTGTCTGTAGAAGCAAAATGAGACATCTTGCGATATAAAAGTCATTGTTTTAATGGCAGTACAGGTAAATCATCCCGAACAAGAAATGGGGAAGCTTTCTCGCCTGACAATACGTATTTTTAAAGTTTAACAGTCACAAACATGTATCGGTTTATGTAATCAATAATTGTGTATTTCCAAAAGATGGAACGAACGTGCAACAATACAGACATTGTGACTGCACAAAAGACTTCCAAGAAACCTGTTTTATACCCTGTAGTAAATGTCTGACTGATTCACTGACTTGTACCAAGTCTTAAAATCCACACAAATTATAAGGCTTTGCATGACCTTCTTCTTGTAAAGCAATTGAAACCAAAGGTTAGAACTAAACATGCAGTAACTTAACTTAAATTTCAGTGATGGCGTTCTATTCACATCCAATATTTTGGTTATCTCGCCGAGATTATGTCGTCAAAATATTGCAGGTGAGAATAGGATTCACTGCGTTAGTTTAAGGCAGCTAAGGTTAGGAGGCTTGTTCACTTACTTTATTTATCGCACTTTATATTTTAAATTACATCGATGGCAAGTAAAAGTGCCCTACTTTAATATACTTTCAGGCGTATCTGAATTATATGATGAAGGATACGAGTAGAATGTATCTCAAGACTGGCACTAATTTAAATCGGATATGACAAGATTGCAAACCGTGTGCATGCATGACGCAGTACACAGACTTTATCAAGAGTTCTTTACTTTCAAGGCTGAATTTCACGAAATTCAAAGTAGCTCTACAGCGTTTGTGCAGACACATCATAAAAAATTTAAAAAAATGGGACAAAAATTTCGAAAGCACAGGTTTAAATTCATTAACGCCCTTCATTAAACAGTAACTTTCTCAGCGCCGACTCAAATGAAACCCACATTTGCCTGACAAATGTCTGTGAAACCACGAAGATCTGACGAACTGTTTAGCCTCTGATCCTAGGCCACCGGAGGACGAATGTGGCCTCTGTATAAGGTGTTTTTAATCCGTATTCAACCCCTAAACGTAATTTTCTACCCCACAGAGATTCTCACAAAACCAAAAAAAAAAATTTTTTTTCGTATACAAAGCATCCCGACCTGATCTAAAGTCCACCAAGTCCCCTATCCAAGAGAATGGGGTGGGAGGAGGTTCCCCTTCTGCAGTAAAGCGGCGGGTGTGAAGTTGTTCATTCACCTTCAGAAAGTGTAATTTTCACGAATGTGTTTAGCTATACCGGCACTCCTACGCATGCCTTCGTGACTTGCACAGGGACAGACTTTCCTTTGTCTTATGGACAGCACAGTCCGTGCACATTAAGGATAAACCCCGGTTTTCGCTGTTTAGGGAAGTAATAAATATTCAACACAAGAATCTTAAGAAACATTCAAATGCAGATTATCTTCATATTATAGCAAGTGGTAGAGATAATAACCACTAGACTTTAAACGGTTAATAAATTTTACCCTCATTACCTTTCTAATTGCTGTCATGTCGTATACAACCAGTTCCAATTGGAGTTTAGTACGGGGCTGTATGTTGTATAAATAACAGCATCAGTACCGCAGGTTTAATACAAACTTCCCTACTTCCCATTTTCCATAGCACGATATTCTGTATCTGGATGTAAATTCGGAGAAAACTAAGTACAATCTCTTGGCTTGTCGCCAGAATGCAATACAAAATTACAACATCAAATAACTTGAAAAATTCAGGTAAAATGTTTGTGACGGCCATTAACAATACAAAATTTCGAGCTCGAAGAAATTAAGAGCAGTTTAAATTCGAAGAATGCTTGCTAACATTTAGTGCGGAATATTTTGTCTTCGCGTCTGCTATCTAAAAACATAACGATTAAAATATAAAGAAAACTACAATATTGCGTGTTTCGTAATGGTCAAAATCTTGGTCTCTCGCGTTGAAGAAGGAACACAACTTAAATGTTGAGATATGCGCTCTGACGGGATATTACGCAGCCTAGACTGGTAATTCCGTACTGACGTTTCGCGACATATATCGGTCCTAGCTTCAAGGGTCAAGACTTGCCGCTATGCGCTGCGTAATATCCCTGAAGAGCGCACATCTGGTCTACACCGCGGCGGAAGCCTGAAATCACGCATCGTGAATGTTTTCGAGAAAGGTGTGCTAAGGAAAATATCTAGAAGAGCAGGAGGCTGCAAAACACAGCATCATGATTTGTCCTCTTTATCAAATGTTTTTGGCTATGAAAGCGTTGAGGTTGGGGCGGGGGATACTGCATGCACAGTATGAAAAACGCGGACAGAATTTCGATGGGAGAAACTGAAAGAAATAGACTTGTTTGAAGATTTAGATGTAGATAGGAAGATAATCTGAAAATAAATTCTAAACAAGCGTCATGGTTGTGAACTGAATTCATCTAGCTGGGGATATGGACCGGTGAAGGGATCTTGTCAAGACAGTAACGAACCTTCCGGTTCCATAAAATGCGATAATGTTTGAGTAGCCTAAGAGCTGTCTCCTCAGTAATTCTGCTGCCCGGTGTTAATGAGCTCTGTGGTTCACAAAATGTGCTCCATGGAGCTCTGGGATGCCGAGAAGTGTTACCAGGCGATCCGCGACTACCTCCTCTGACAACTAATTTCAGATTTCGAAAACTAATTTCTAAGTAACATTATGACTAGATAGCACTGCCGCCGATAACTGTATTGCAATAGTTCAACACAGAGGAACCAAAGAAATTATTTGGATTGTTTCTCATACCAAACAATACATAAAAAGGTTTGATTAAGAGAACCATATAGTTTATTTTGACTATTCTACGCATAATATTCTTCGAGTAGACTTTCCCTTTAGTTTAGATTGACACAAACACGTTAAACCACGTATAATTCTTATACAGTGTGTCCCAGGAGGAATGTGCCAGACTTCGGGAGAGTGTTCCTTATGTTATAGTATACCGATATAACCCAAAACACCTATATCCAAAGTTGAACGGTTACGGAGATAATGACCAGAGAAGTTTGAAACTTTGACAGCTGTTACACACTTATTGATTACCAAATACATATTAAAA
>Ga0131853_10005643_pt1 | contig 22573 bp, 15 predicted proteins | sample TergutLab28metaG_FD_92764 | JGI IMG/M metagenome (GOLD analysis project Ga0131853, IMG submission 92764) | Labiotermes labralis P1 segment gut microbial communities from Petit-Saut dam, French Guiana - Lab288 P1 (version 2) (version 2) | ecosystem: Host-associated > Arthropoda: Insects >...
CATTCGTACTTTAAATGTATCATGTATTATGCTGGTTCATTATTTTGTTCTGTTTATTGTCAGTAATCGTTACCTTCTATTCTGAGTTTCAAACGGTCATAACTCCGTAACCGTCCAAAATCGAACACGTGTTTATATGAACTTTTTTGATCACGAAGACCTAGGAAATCACCTCCTGCAGTTATGCCCTAAAGTCGTGAAACACCCTGTATATGTATGTATTTATGTGTGTATTATACCTAAATCCAGTACCTTTGGTCACATAAAAAATCTTGGGATATGGAGCATGAATCCATTCTATAGATGGGTGTCTGATAGGATGCTTCCAACATACGCATTCTACAAGCCATTCACTGTCAAGTTTCCTGACAAGTGTGAATGGCAGAACAGGTTCATCTCAGACAACAGAGAGGGCTTGGGCTGGTACATAGATGGTTCCAAGACCAATAAAGGCAATGGTGCTGGGGTGATTAAATGGGGTTCAAAAAGGAGCACAGCTACACCACGGTATTGCAGGCTGAAATATATCCCATCAAGGCTTGCATAATATATAATATAGAAAAGAACTACACAGGCAGGAACATCTATATTGTCTATGATAGGCAGCCATCAAGGGCCCTGACACCTTCCAGATAAATTCCAAATTAGTCTGGGACTTCATTAGCTTCAGGTAGCTAGACCTGCAGGTATTTGTGAATAAGGGAATAAACGTTTGGTTCCAAAAAAAAAACTATGATTTGTCATCAGGTCAGTGTTTATGAGCTGCTTAGGGAGTATCCTGCACTGTGTAGTTAGGCATAGAATTGAATTTCACAGCATCAAGATCTGAACAGTTCATGAGTACATAATGCTAAATAATTGAATAAATACAGAAATTAATACTATACTGGGATGAAATTCAAGGATTTTTATTATGAAAGGCACATTTCCCCAAAGAGGAATGTATGTAAAAACTTCCCTCTACATTGTGAGGAGTTTTCTGTTTGACCCTGGAAATTTGAATTTGTAAGTACCACGTATCATTTTCCAAGAATCGTTGTATGCATGTGCGTGGATAACTTCGATTATGACAGTAAAACTTTTTCACATTAGGAAAACTTATCTGTCCCAGGTTTCTTGAGTTGTTATAATGTGATTAAGTGCATGAGTTTGTATTATTTCTGTTCTGTGCCCTGTAACTTATTTGTGATAGTGGAGAACCATTTCTTTGAGATCATTGTGGAAGATTAGAACAACCACTTTTGAAAAAAGTGCCAGGAAGAACAGTGAAATTGTAATTAAGGATTCATATAAATTGTAATATGTTGATTTGTAATTTGTTATTAAAAATAAAGTGCATGTAAATGTAGGTCATGTTAATGTTTTTTATTTTGAATAAGGTTTCTATTTTGCAGAAAGTATTGAAGATCTTCAAAACTGTATAATTGATATTGATGGCTTGGCAAAGAAACTAGCAGACAACATCTTGGCTCGAGAATACCTTGAAACTAGGCACAATACTGTGGAAGATGATGGTCTTATTGGCCTTTTGAATCTCATGTCCAATGTCATGAAACATAATCCACCTTTTAAAACAAGCAAAGAAGGTCAGGACTTCCTTTCACAGGTATGTTAGTTCCTGTTGCTATGTATACATAAGGAACTCTTTAATTTTCTGAAGGCCCACAATTAAGAGGTCTTCATTTTTCTGGGATGTTATTCGGTGTAGATTGTTCAATCATTCCATGAAGAATTTCTTCTTGGACTGCTTGACCCTTGAAGGTGGGACTGATAGATTGATAGGTTGTCCTGAAACATTGGCAAGTAACTACCAATCTGTGCTGCATAACATGCCAGAAGAGCAAATATCTATACCACAGCAGAAGCCTGGAATCATGCCCCAAAAGTTCATAAAATTTCGAAATGCAGATTTACCATTTTTACAGTCTTAACCCATTATGAGTGATAACTGCAAAGCACCGCCTGACATCAAATAATACTTTTCAGTTTGTGTTTACCACATCCCCCCCCAAGTTTGCTGAATGTGAAACGGTGGAAAATTAATCAGTTTTGAAGAGGTGATAATCTTAGAGTGAAAAATAAAATCTGCTTACAGAATGTGTTAATTTTTATTATATCAGTCTTTGTAACACAGCCTCCTCTTGTCCTTCCTGTTCTCCTTGTTTCTGGGTATTTGACAAACTAACTTAGCCAACCTTTGTGTAACACATGAAGTGATCACTGTGTGGCTGTGCTGCAGAAAACAGTACAAAGGATGTCATGTCCCATCTTTTTGCACATACAGCGTCCTCTTACTTCATTCTTGTAAGTGTAGAGTTAATGTTTTCCACATAATTATTTTGTCATGTGTGACTTCTTTTTTTTTCTTTTGTAGAATTCCATATTATCACAAACTTTAAGAAACACTCGTGGAGATTTAAGTCTTTGAGATGTGACAGTGTGTCTTTGGGTGAACAGTTGAAGTAGTGCTGACCCAGAAGATGAAGGCATTATGGTACATTGAAATGTTGAAACTGCTCACCCACCAGCACAATGTCACATTCCTGAGGACTTGAATTTTCAGTACCAGAACCGTGAGAATTTGAAATCTTACACAAGTATTTTCATGCTTACATATTCTGGTCTCTAAATTGGCATGTTATATGAAATCTGATTGGCTTTATGTGCCAGAGCTTCTGGCATGTATTTGGGAGGTGTCTGAGTTTGAATATTGGCCACAAATTAGTTATCAAGAAGGTTTCATTTTTTTTCCCCCTCACACCCACCAAACCAATGCCAAGGTAGTATGTTAAATTACTTGTATAAAGTTACATTTTTTTCTACTTTTAGTACAATGTTTACAAGTGAGCAAAGCCTTCATCTGTGGTTAAATAGTTCACTTCTGTTTTCAGGTGTTTGACTTCTTGTTTGCCTTACCAAATCCTCGCAAACGTTATGTTCCAAAGTGCAAATCACAGTTGTCACGCTCCTCAGCATATGATCTCCTTGTAGAAATGGTGAAGAGTTGCCCAAGTAACTACAGACAACTTCATGAGAAGCTTCTGGCTCAACACAAGCCAGGTAAACTCTAATAGCAACAGATTCCTGAGTACAGGGTTTTGTACTTCTTTGCAATTGTAACCATATTATTTATTTGCCTACATATTGATGGGTGATCTAACACTGTTATATACCAGTTGTTTTACTCTCTCATGAAACATGATTTCATTCTGAAGACAGAACAGGTAAACAGCGCACCTCAGAGAAATACTGAAGGGATTTGTGGATGGGAAATATGAAATAACAGGAGAATCACAAAATTACTTTAGTAGGAACTTCACAGTTGTGCTTTTTACACACTACTGTAAGAACAATCAAATCAAGGTGATTGTGATGAGTGGTTTGTGTAGCAGTATTATTGCAAGGCCTTGTTTATTGAAACCACCTGGAGCATCATGCATGGATGATAGTCTGATATTAAAATATAGCAGAGAGAAATAGGTTGTGAAGTTGTAAATGGATTGGATTTACAATGAAAGAGTTGTAATGAACTCCAACAGGCTTCCAGAATGATGTTCTTAAAATGAAACTATAGAATGAAAATGTGTAACAGAGGAACGTGGTTATGACTATGTCCACTCTTCTGACCATTTTGTGGTTGTAATCCATGCAGTACTGGAGCTTTGATCAGCACACTCTTCACAGTACAGAGTGTATGAGTTACACTGTGCTATCTTTTGATGTGGAAACATTGGACTTGTTACTGCTGAGGCACGTGCTCAGTAGTAGTTGTTATAGTAAAAGGAAACAAGCTGACAAATGTGTGACAGTTCAGGTATATTTGCTACTGTTGAATTTGAAAATTTGTTAGTGCCTACATTTCCAGTGACACCCTTTTTCTGTGTGTCTTAATAGCACAGAAGTTCCATATTCACTGGTAAACAAAGGTGGACAGCACGAATACGTTCTCGTTCAGTACAGGTTATTAACACAGAGCGTATGGTTGTGCATACAGTGCACGAATGATGACACTGCACCTACAGTTGAATATAGAAAAGAATTATGATTGTGTGTGTATTATTGACAGTGTAGTCTTGATGGGCCACTTGCTGCAGATAATTGATTTTCCTTTTCCTCACCATCAATGTTATGACAGGAGCCTGTATAGACCCTTTTGGGTCTATGGCACCTTTTTGCTTATATTCCCTTGTTGCTTCATTGATGGTGCATATAAGTGCATCTGTGTCCTTCAGCCTATTGTATAAATTAAAAAAGAACTGAGCTGTTCAGGTCTCAATTTTGTGAGGGTGTCAAGAGCACAATGTTTTATATATATGCATGATACTAACAGTAGTAAATATATGATACACTTTTAATATGACCATCTTTTTTCACAGCTATATCCAGCAAGTAAATGTTCTTGACAGTATATATTACCATGAGGTATGAGGGGATGCTGATAAATCCTTAGCCCAAGCTACTTCCCGATGTTTTAGGACGGAATTGATAGTATCATTGGAAAGAGGGTCTATTCACGTGCCGAATTGCAAGTCTTTTCTTGTTACAGAGGCTGAAAGGAAGCATGTCACATGACGCGCGCGATTTCAACAACATGGAGACATGAGCTGTCAAGTTTTTTTTTCCCCCGCAAGGCAAGGCACCGATGGAAATTTATGCCATTCTGACAGAAACATTAGGGGAACATGCACCATCGTATGCCATTGTCAAAAACTGAGTGGTCCAGTTTAAACGTGGTGATTTTTCCACCTGTGATGCGCCTTGTCCTGGATGACCCAAAACAGTGACCACCCCAGAGATTATCAATCAAATTCACACGCTACTCTTGGAGTACTACTGGATTTCGACTAAATCAATAGCTGAGCAGCTGGGCATCTCACATGAGCATGTTGGGTCCATCATTCTTGAAGATTTGGACATGCGGAAGCTCTCTGCAAAGTGGGTCCTGAAATACTTGAACACGGATAAAAAATGTCAACGGTGCCAGTCGTCTGAGCAACTTTTGAATTTTCTCGGTGCTATCCAAATGATTTCCTGTCGCGATTGGTGACCATGGACAAAACCTGGTTCTATCACTACGACCCGGAGACAAAGTAACAATCAATGGAGTGGTGGCATAGCGGCTCACCCCACCTCAAAAATTCCGAGTGCAAAAATCCGCTGGAAAGGTTCTTGCCTCAATTTTTTGGGATCAAGACAGCATCCTCCTCATTGGTTATCTTCCAAAGGGCCAAACTATCAATGCGGAGTATTACTCGTCTCTGCTGGTGCAGTGGAAGGACATTTGGAAGGAAAAATGCTGCGGGAAGGTCACCAAGGGGATCTTGTTCTTGCCCGACAATACCTTGGCTCACCAGGCACTTGCAGCCGAGAAGGAACTAGCCTACCTGGGCTTCCAGTGTCTTGATCACCCACTCTATTCTCCGGATCTGGCCCAGTCGGACTACCACCTGTTCCCTGGACCCAAAAAACAATTGAAAGGTTGCCATTTTTCATCCGACGTGGAGGTCACTGCTGCTGCGGAGATCTGGTTGGTCGGAAAACCTTCCAAATTTTTTTGAGTGTCTTGCAAAAGTTAGAGCAATGGGCTAAGAAGTATATTGAGCTTCGTGGGGAGTATGTTGAATAAATCCCGAGTTTGGTCGCTGTAGCTTGTTTCCTTCCTGATTGTGCTAAGGACTTACCAGCACCCCTTGTATATTGTGCTATAAATATACTAGCAGTGCTTGAGAACTTGTGGTTTTGCAGCTTAAGGGTAGAATATGGAAGTGGCAGGTTTCTCCAGAAGCTGGTAAATTTGTACCACCATATATGGCATAATGTTGCAGAAGACTATTCTTGATATGGATGGTATTACCTAATACTTAAAACATGGCTGCCAGCACTGTAGCATCAGGATATTCAAGACCTTATATTCCAGAATGATAAGAGAATTGAAGTATGCGTGACATCCACTTAGTACAAAGAGATTTATAGTCCCTTTTACAAGTGTGGTAATATTTAAATGGCCTATGCTGTAAAATATGAATCTAATAAGCTTTGTTCATTGCTTTTGCTTGAAGTCACTTTAAACTATGTGTATTCTTATTTGCTTTGTTACACACATAAAATATGTTTCACAGACACTTCAGTGGTAAGGCTGTTGGCTTGCAGAAGTGGTCTCTAAAACCAATACATTTCACTCATGTGATATAGGTGACAAGAGAACAGAGGGTTGTGTTGTGTTAACAGTGCCTGCCAAATGCTTACCAGCACACTTGAGGGAAATGAATGTGGATGGTGAAGTAGCAAGCCAAATTTGGGAAATGATCAAGTGGGTAAAATATTGGGTTCTTTGGTTTCAGGTGAAAGTGTATGAAAAGAGTGAAATGTCCATGAATGTATGGGAGAATTTTGGCATCAGAATGTGCTAATGTTCAAGGCTGAAAATATGAAAGGTTTCATCATAAAGGGTTTTCACTGTAGCCAGTTTGTTTGGGAAGAGTTTTATGTGACAGGTAAGTAAGATACATTGTATGTGACCAATACTTGGATTCCAAAGGAGTTTGGTAACTGTTTCAGGGCCAAATTCACCATACCCATGGGACTACTGGCCACGTGAAGATGGGCGCTCAGATTGTGGCTATGTAGGTCTTACGAACCTTGGTGCAACTTGTTACATGGCATCTTGTATGCAGCATCTTTACATGATGCCACAGGCTCGCACCTCAATCCTTCGAGCAAAGTGTGATAACAATAGCAAACATGAGCATACACTTAGGGAGTTACAGAGAATGTTTGCGTATCTGCTTGTAAGTGTAATAAGATACATATTCTAATTTCAGTCTTGGAGAATGTACAGTAGATGTCTGACAGGGATGTGCAAACAGTCTAATTGATGTATTGGATCTCACATTGTTTCTTCTTTACACACGCACACTTTTCACTTACTTGTTATCATCTAAGCAAAGGAAATGTTTCTCTTGTTTCATGATATAAATCAAGCATGTGTCTTATTCTTGTAATAATGCGTTGTATAGTGTTTTAAAATTCTAGTTGTCAATACACCATTACGTAGAGGTACAGATACTTTTTTTGGTGGGGGGAGAAGAGGGGGGGAAACAGTGGTGGGTGCTGATGGCCACTGCGTGTTTCAGCAACATTTGGTCATCATCAGGTGGAATTTCATACACATAGTGTTCGCAATATGCTACTGAATGTTGTACATCATTGTCTCTCAGTGGCTACTTGTATGTTACCAAAACAAAATTTGTACAGAGTCATTGGGCTCATATTGATGACTTTCTTGTGCAAAAACATTTTGTTAATGTTTGCATGAAGTTTGAGACTTCTGAGACAGCCTGTGTAGATCAAGGAGATAGGTGGTCTTAGAGCAAGATACCATTCTTTATTGAAAGATTTTGGATCCTGATCTTCAGCACATAAATTTAAGGGTTTGTTTCTCCAGATGCATAGACTTTTGGAAATGCAGTAGTTATAGTAAGTGCTCTTTTCTTGCTTTGGTTCACAGTCCACATAAAGAAAATTTCCTCTCTTGTGATCTGCTATCATTATAAAGTATAGAATGTCCTTCAGTGGTGGACTGTGTTTGTTGCACCACAAAAATTATGCATAAATGTCACACTGCTGCAGCTATGGACAGCTATGGCTCATGAGCTAGTGGCCGGTTTTCCTATAAATGTGAAGCTTGAAACTGGTGTACTCTTAAGTGTGCAGATACTTTAAAGTATTAAATTTTTTTAGATCTCTCCAGTGATACCCCTGTTCTTTGTGTCTTCATAACTCAGAATTTCCTTATTCACTGGTACAGAAAGATGACTAGCATGAGCACTTTCTTGTCGCTGTATATTGTGGACACAGAATGGGCATCTGTGCTGACATTTTTGTTTCTCGGAACTTGATTTAGCCTTGCATTTGATGTTAACATCTTTAGAGTAGCATAACAGTCAAGTAATAAGTGGAAGGCTCCTGATTCGTACCAGAAACAGTGAGTTCTGGAAAGAACTTATGATACATTTTCTTCCTTAACTTTTCGATTTATGACTTCAGGAGTTACGAATTGTCAGTGTGTATGTAATTTTTACATGTGACAAGTGTAGGATTATTTAGGATGTTTTGCAGAATTCAGTGTGACTAACTGGAATGGCTCACTGTTAATAACCATGAGACGAATACCGGACTACAATTCTTTGCATAGCCACTGTGTTGTTTTACATTCTACAAAACTATCACCTATACAAGTGTTGCATTTTCAGGAGATTTAATTGCCACTCAGACTATGCATGAGGGGCACTAGTGTTGTTCCCACCTATGGCTACCTTTGCATAATTAAAGCCAACTTGTTACTGGATTCACCAACGGGTTCAATATTAGAAAATTCTACATTCCTCCCACACTGTATTTATGTGTATTGTACTTATCCAAGAAAGAACAGCGACTTTTGCCCTAACATCGTAAACTGATTGGTTTTTATAACCAAGATGAAAATTGTTTACTGCACAGTACAAACTGGGTCTTTAAAGAAAACAATTTATGCTTCATGTTTAAAGAGTTAAATCATGAAGCTGTATTTCAGAGTACAGGCATAGCTGCACTTACATGGTTTTTATGGTGTGGTCTGAAGTGCATAATGTTCATATCTGGTGAAAATTCTACAGTTTAACAACTCTTTTGGGGTTGTGAGGCAATACATATGCATTATTGTACTGTAAGCCTCTCCCCCTTTTAAACAAGAAAAGTAAACATGAAATGTATCAAATGATACTTCTTTATGCTTTGTTGTTTGCATTTAGGAAAGTGAAAGGAAAGCATATAATCCCAGGAGTTTTTGCAAGGTGTATACAATGGACCATCAGCCACTGAACACAGGAGAACAAAAAGATATGGCTGAATTCTTTATTGATTTAGTGTCAAAACTAGAGGAAATGACACCAGAACTGAAGAACCTAGTCAAAACATTATTTGGTGGTGTCATCAGTAACAATGTTGTGTCTCTGGTAAGTGATCTTATGCAGACATGGCAGTGGCAGTACTGTAAATATTTCCATACTATGTGTCTGCAGTTAATTGCATTGGTCTCCCTTGTTATAAATTTTATTGTTTTTCTGCTTTATCTTTTGCATTCACAGCAAATTACAGGTATAACAATGGGTACCACAGTGATGAAGAATCAACTCAGTGAAATGACTGAAAGGCCAGGATTTCCTCTCCCTCCCTCTGTGTCCCTCACTCCCCCTCTTCATGCAGGGTAATGGGTGTTGGTTCAGTGGTCTGCTGTTTCTCCTAATGTATAACCACATCAACCTGTTACCTTAATTTGTAACTAAGGCCATACATCCTTGTGAGATTACCCTCCTTGCTCTCAGTTTTAACCGTCAGGACAGTTGACAAAGTTTTTCTTATTCAGGATATTCACATAGAGGCAGGTCTCATTTTACGCGATTTCTTTTTTCACGATTTTATTTTAGCATGACTTGAAAATTTACACCACTTTCCAAATTTATGCAATCATTTTTGGTTTAATGCAATTTGGCATAGATGACATGTGATAATTTTCAGTTTAATGTGATTTGGCACACGTGATCCATGTTGGAGTCTAGCAGAAAGTGATTTCACTGTCATGCCATCGGGCCCATGTATGAATTGATTATGTTGCTGATATTATCACCCAGCTGCTGTAGTTCTCCCATCACCTAGTGCAGTCCAAGTAAAAAATCGGCAAAAGACGAATGGTATTGAAGAGATATTAGACATAATAAACTAACTTGAAAGGTGAAAGAATTGTTGACATAGGTCATAATGTTAGATTTGCGCATAGTAGCATATGTACATGTTAATGCTGATACAATTACAGAAAGTGCTAGGTCAGGAACTAAAGAGTTTGTTTAGCAAGACTACCACAGTCCTATAGGAATGAACCATACCAAAAACTATGGATATGAATCTGTTATGTTTTTATTGCATTAGGAACAAACAAATGTGTTGTATAGATATGTATGTATACTGTGTAGATATGTATATATATGGTATATACAGTAGATGTTTATAGGGCCGTATGTCCACTAGTGGTAGTCATACACTATATAGGATGAGGTCATCAATCCCCTAACCCTCAGGAAAACACTGTTTTAAATGGGAATTTTGTTTTTGATTTGCATGACGTTTTTCAGGAACATAACCCCTGGCATAAAATTAGACCTGCCTTTAATGACTATGCTTTGGCACCAGAATTCATTGCCATTAGTGAGCTACAGAAACTGGAATTTAAATGGAACTGCATAAGAGCAGATATATTACATACAGCACTTTGAGCATCACACTGTATGTTTTACATTCACGTGTGCGCACACACACACACACACACACACACAAACACACCTTTCGTTTCCAAAGGACTGAGTGAAGGTGGATGAGACCAGGATATGTAGCATGAATGACAGTTGAGAATTGCATACAGAATTTTCAAAAAAATGTAAGGGAAGTGACCTAGGCATAGATAGGTGCTAATTTTCAAGTTAACATTTTGATGCCTAATGTCAACTATAGTGGTCATACTGCACTGCTAACCTCTAAAGTTACATTTTATATATGTATCAACAAATATAGTTACTGAATATTTTAAACGTGGTATATACTCTCCATTTTTTTCTCTTCAAAATGCAGTTTGTTTCATAATTCTAACACATTTGGTTCCTGTATTATTCACATTTTATATACAGTGTGTGCTAAAATTAAAAAAAATAATTTCGGTGCCAAAAGGTTAATCTTGATATAAAATGTAGAAATGTGAATGGGTTGAGCTGACTCAGTGGTGGGCTTTTGTGAGCCTGATAATGATGAACCTTAAGGTTCTATTAAAAAAAGTATAGGAAATCATGTTACCACATCACTTGCTGTCATGTGCTTAAGAAGTTCCTGCAGCAAGACATTTGTTACTTTTGTCATTTTCTGTTATTGCTGAGAGACAGCATAGAAGTGAAGATCTTCGTATGTGATGCTCTTGCATTGCATGTTGATATATTCAATGACATATGGCACTAACACACTAATGATTGTTATGTATAGGACTGTGATCATGTGAGTCGGACACTGGAAGAGTTTTATACCGTCCGCTGCCAGGTTGCTGATATGCGTAACCTCTATGAATCCCTGGATGAAGTGACAGTAAAGGATACACTTGAAGGTGACAACATGTACACGTGCTCACAGTGTGGGAAGAAAGTGCGTGCAGAAAAGAGGTTGGTGATTTTGCAGGAACTTTATATACCTCCCTGGCTGTACGTATGTTTCTGCCCCACTCTTCAGTAGTTGTGTCATTTTCTCTAAGCCTCCAGAATTATAGTTACCAGCTTTTTACTCGATTTTCCTTATACTTTGCTCGCCCAGCTATTTTTAGCTTTTATTTTTTATTCAAAAACAGGGTTAGTATTGTATCCACAAATGAAATACTTGGAAAAATTAAAACGAGATTCATTGGTTTTTAGGAAAACTGTCATGTGAAAACTGGTATAGTTTGGAACTCTTGTTTCCTTTGAATGTTGCTATGAAATTATCATATCTCAGTTTTGCAGTATATCCAGTTGTGGTTACTAACCAGCCAGACCAGAGGTTGAGAGAGAATGGAGAGAGAAAGGATTGAAACTGTATGAAAGGATTTTTCATGTGAGATTACCTCTTTGTAAAGAACTTCATTATAACCCAATGTTGAATCTCCAGAATTTTTCTTTGTTGAGGTTTCATGGCACTTTGACTTTGTGATAAAATGTGTAGTGATGTCACACATAACACATTGGATGTGCAGAAGAAAGTGTTCTATTTTGTATCCATAAGCAGTAATGTGTTACTATTCTGTTTAAGGGCTTGCTTCAAGAAGCTGCCGCATATATTGTGTTTCAACACCATGAGGTATACTTTTAATATGGTAACAATGCTCAAGGAGAAAGTCAATACACATTTTTCATTTCCACTGAGACTAGATATGTCTGGCTATGTTGAAAAGCACCTCATGCCACATCATTATCAAGGTACATGTATTGCGTTTATCTGTATGTCTGTGATACAGAGTTTTAAGTTAAAACCTCTATTGCATTTCCTATAGGAAGGTATGTTTGTTGAAATCTGCTACAAGAAAGTAAAAAGTCATGCCCACAGTAAGTTTTGTGATGGGGCAATTTAATATCAGTAGCAGTTCAAGTGTCATTTTTGTGTTGCATGAGATACCTGCCAGGACACAGTTGCCTTGAAGAGTATAGTAGTTGAATGCTACTGTATAGTGGAACTGTTTATCTTGAAAAAAATGGGTGTGTCTTTTTGGTATGAATTGTATTATGGCTAAGTCTGTATGTAATGTGTATGAAACATCCTAGTTAATGTTTTTTCAGATACCTGCCTTACTGTCGTCAGACTGCAGTTTGAGTGCTCAAATTTGGAGTTAGGATTTTTACCTAAAGAGAAAACCATAAGTTCTGTTACTATATTTTACACCTTCAGTAAACTGATATATGCAGTTGTGCACATACATATTTTTTTCAGGCAGTCTGATTTATGGAACGTGGCTCTTATGGCTACTTGGTCTGATAGTAGTTTTAGTATTTCTCATTTAGATTGTTTATAAGAGCAGAAGTACTGAAATTAAACAAAAGCACTCTCAGACTGGAGAACTCAAATGACTGCTGGTGGCATTGTTAGAGTAAATGAGTAATTCCTTTCAGACAGCAGTTTTATTCTGGACGCTTGTGAGTGATGGTAAGGAACCAGTAATTACATTTGAAGATAGATGTGTTGCCTCCATCTTTAGGATAGAAATTCATCATCACATTAAAACCAATATTTGGTATAGGTATTGAAAGGAATATTTGTTAAAGGATGTTTATTTTCTGTGCAGAGGAGAAAAGAAAATCTCAGTTGCGTAAGTCAGAACATGCAAAAGAAGTGAAAGAAACAGTGCCTGCATCAAGTAATTGTGACTGTGGTAAATCTGATGTGTCAAAACATTCAGTGGAAGAAAAGGAAGACTGTGAAGACTCAGACTCTGAGGACTTCAATGAGTGCTATGAATATGACCTGATAGGTGTAACAGTGCATACGGGTACAGCAGATGGTGGTCATTATTATAGTTTTATTCGGGACCGCACTACTTCGAATCGTGACAAGTGGTTCCTTTTCAATGATGCCGAAGTTAAACCATTTGATCCAAATCAGATTGCTGCTGAATGCTTCGGGGGTGAAATGACAGTAAGTACATAACACATATGGACCTCTTATAGTACATTTCATTAGGTAGAAACATTTCTTCATTGTAGTAGAATAAAGGCCCGTTACTGCATACTATTGGTAAGTAACACTGAAAGTGCATTTAGGACACATCATATATTTTTTTAACTTTAAATTACTTCATCATCGTGGTCATTGTCATTGTTTTCATTGTTCACATTTTTGTAATTGTTAAGAACTTAATGGCATTTTGTACATTTTAAATGGTCTGAATTTTACTTTGCAGTTATAATCACTTGTCAGTTACTATTTTAAGGGGTGTTACCTTGAGAACAATGTAAGTTGGTTAGTGTGTTTTGGGTGATTGTGAAACATAGAGTGACTTTGACTAAGAGGTGAAACTGGTGATTAATACCCCATTACAAATCTGAACTGCTGACTGGGTGGGGGGGGGGGGTGAGTGCATGATTAAAACTGGCTAGTGCTTTTAACTGCTTTTGACTTTGACATGAGCACTCACAGTGACATTTGCCAGTACCTGGCATGAAGCACAGCTCCAGAGACATGGGGTTCTCTTGTCTGCTGTACAAACAAAATGCAGACATGGAGCATATGATCCTTCAAAAAGCATACTTTGCTCAGCAGTTGATGTTCGTACTGTACCTAACATAATTTTCTATGATTCTGTGTTTCTTTTTCAGTACATTGAAATGTACAGATTTATGCCTAGATTTTCACAGTTTTATATGTAACAATGAAATGTATGGTACAGACTGGAATTATTTTACTGTATTATTGTGGCGGTTTCTTGTTAGGATTAATAAAAATATATGTTTATCTGAAAATAACGTGCACATTTTTTGGACTACAATAAGACTTTTTTGTAAAAACCGTATTTACATGAATATTTACCACACATTTGATTAAAAAAGAATTGTCCAAAATTCGTGTTAGCTGTTATTTGGTACATAAAACTTGAGGATTGTTGAAAACAGTTTTACATTATTGACATTTATTTACAATGATGCCAAGGTTAATTGCACATGAAATGAAGTTGAAATATGCAAATTGTTTGTCTCTAAGTTCGCTAATGTTTAAAACAATCTTGTCCAATTGGTACTCTTCAGTTGTCATCTTCAGTCATCCCATCCTCTTTCTTACTGTCATACTGATACTAACAACACTGGGTGAAACCACACTGGCACTATTTGTGCTGTTTTTATCATATAGAAATATGTGCTATGATTTCTGTGACTGTTTCTAGTAAACAGTTTTTAGGAAACAAATATGCATGAATATGATATGTTTGGTGATTGGCTTCATACCTTCTAGCTGCACTGCTCCTGCCATTTGTCTTACACAAAATTATGTCCAGTTTGCTAGTGAAAATGTTCCCATTTCTTATTGTGACACTTACCAGAACTTTTGTGTGTGTGTGTGTGTGGTAACCTTTTCAAATTGATTGGAATGGTTACATGCCCACAGCCAGTATTCTTATATATATGGTATGCAGGTTCCAGTGTCACCCTGATTCACTGTGATCTCAGAACCGTGAATCTCCTTATGCACTGGCAGACAAATGTTGTTCAGCAAATGTACATTTATGTTCTCTGTAAGTGTTGGGAACAGAGGTGTACTAGTGCCCACACTTTCACAACTACCTGTATACATGACCGTCCCTCACTTTAATGTGTGGTGTACATCGTGCTAGTTCTCATGCAAGTTGGTACAAGTGCCAGATCTGCAAGGGGAATAGGACCATATGTTTACTGCTGGCATTCAATATTCAAGTTATAGCTTGAGTCAAATAGTTTCATGCAGGGTTTTTGTCACATCATTTCAGACTTAAGTACAGGTGTTAACTTGGTTGAGGTTGGAACATTGTGTTTTATTTAAGTATAGTACCTTCATTTTCAAGTGAATTTAATAGGAATGCAATTCACTTACTCATGTTTTTAATTTATGAGGGATTCATTATTTTCCATCCACAGTTCATGCAATGATGAATGGAAGCTCCCATTAATTTACATAATTTTTTTCATTAATCCCTTATTTATGTTATATGTTATCCCACAAAGAACTGTGATACCCTCTGTTGCCCACTCTATCTTGAATACTGCAAACATACAATGTGGGAATCTCCTGGTGTGTGTCTTTTAGAACCATGTTCTTGTTTTATTTTAACATGAAATGTAACTCATTAAGTAGCACAAGAACAAGCACAATATACACCAAGCTCAAGGACAGTATCTGAACAAAACAGAGAGGAAGTAATAAAAAATAGGGAAAATAAAATAATGAGGGATTTCATAGTTACTGCTGATCACCGAGTATTAGTATGGTGATAACTTTAAGGAGGATGATGTATGTATGGTTTTAATCGAAGAAACATGAGATAAAGAGTCTACTAGGAAGACATGGACATAGTTGGAAAGATAATACTAAAATTAATTATAAAGAACTAAGGTGTGAATGTGTTGATGGGATTTGTCTTGCTTATGATGGAGTCCACTGGGTCCCCTAGACTTACCAATTTATGTTTCAAGTCTATCAGTGGAAATTCAGAACACATGTATAACATCCTGAGTAAGTGAAGTGTGTAAACTTCTAATGTTGTTCAGAACAAATTAAACCCCATTAGTCAGGCAGAAGATTAAGAAGTGCATGGTTAGTAGTCTGTGCAATAGTAATGTATTTTGTGCCTGGATTAGTGATGAATACTTTTAAGTATTACAAAATGAGTATCTTATGCTTATTTCTGTCTTGTAGAGTAAAACGTATGACTCAGTAACGGACAAGTTTATGGACTTCAGCTTTGAGAAGACAAACAGCGCCTATATGTTATTCTATGAATGGTGCAGCCGTGATGGAGAACAGCGAGGCGCGAAAGAGGAGATTAGTGATCCAGAATGCACTTCCCCTTCCCCAGCAGCTTACCCAGAACCTAAATCTAGCTCTGACTCCAGACCTAACTTACAGCAGCAACAACAGCAGCAGCAGCAGCAACAACAGAACTGCCCAACTTTTGAGCTGAGTAAAGAGCTTGAGGATTGGATTTGGCAAGACAATATGCACTTCCTGAAGGATAAGAATATCTTTGAGCATACATACTTCAAGTAAGTTGATGATAATTGCTCAACTAAGTAGCTCTGTGATAGTTGGCACCAGGTGTTTCAACATAACTAGTACTATTAACCTTTAACCTATATCTTCCGAGCATTTAATTCAAAGTATCGTGCCCATGGTATGGAGTTTTTTTTCATGATAGCCCTTTAAATTGTTTATTCATGTTTAAAAATAAATGTTTATATCTTATGGACCAAAGATGATGAAATAATGAAATAAGCTGCATTGTTTTGGAAATAAATCAGTGATACTGCAGTTCGTCAAAAAATGCAGTAGAAATGTTTAGCGCCTACATGCAGAAAGCTAATTAAAAGAAATTTAATAATTTTCAATTTATTTTACTAACATTTCTGTATCGGACCCCAAGTTTGCATAGGAAATTCCAACTTCAGGATTTGTTGAGTTGTGCCCTGGCATGGTAGTTTCAGAAATATCTTATTACACACACACCATACTTCCACCACACTTCACTAAAATCTTACCCCTTCACACCACTGGTAGTACACACATGACATTTTTGCTGCATCATGGTTATGGACCAAGACAGACCAGTCTTTGTTGAGTGCTATTCCAATCCAACGACTTGTGCCCTCAGTTCCAGAATATCTGTCACAAGGGTGAATCGAGAATCTCAAATGAATTTTCCTTACCCCGTCAAGGAAAGAATTAACTGTCATATCATATGTGTAACCATTCTCATCACATAGGTTGCAAATTTTGATGCCAAATCGTTTGTGTTACTTGGGTATGTACTGTCAGAAAATGACACTTCCTTTGTACAAAACAATAACTTCGACTATGGCCAGATGTTCAGAAGGGTTGTAAAATTTTAAAAATGTCTTGTTTATAAATTCAAACAGATTTTGTATCTTCTGTAACCTGTCAGAATTTTTGTCTGTCATGTCAGGCTCATTCTTCTTGTCTGTAAAGTGCAGAAAGCAAAGGATGTGAAGGTATCTATCCCATTTCATAACACTACTATATAAATGTGTATGGAATTGGTTGGTCATTTTGCATTAGTCTCTCAGTTTGTCCCGTATGCAGTGTTCCATTTGTATTGTTCTTGCAAGAAATACAAGCGTTTCAGCCTCAGTCATGTCAGGGAGGGGTGAAGGTCCCTCGTCAATTCTGTCAAGGTGGTCATGGTAGTATCTGTTAGTCTCCACCACCAGCAGTGTGGTAATTTCCACAAAAATACAACAGGAAAACGCTAAGTGGACTGGAGCCATCATTTATATTTGGTGCTTCATTGTCCTACCCCCTGGAGCCCCTGTAAAGGCATGTACTACATTTCTCTGTGGGCAAGTAGGCCAGAGGGCCATGTCCACTTCGAAGTGGATGGTGTTTGGACCTGTTGACCTGGCCCACTCTGAAAAACTTCCTTTTCATCAAAGGCACCCGAAGAAAAGAACTGTTGGACACTTAACCTTTTGATGTTGGGTGGTCTGGTTGCAGGTGTGACACCCCTGGCTCATCTTCAAGACCTCCCTCATCCTCAGAGCTGCTGTCACTCAGGGCCCCTGCTTCATAATTCACTGTCCCAAACCAGATCACATACCCATTTGGGGACAGGAACCTGTCTATCTGATGGGCACTCATTACAGACTGCTTGCTGAGAAACGAATAGTCAGTCTGGCATATTTTACACATTTGAAACAGGTGGTCACATAGTGAAAACCCATATATTTCAGCTCTGTATGGCTCAACTTTTTATATACCAGTTTGTTTATTTCTATATGTCTGACTTAAGTTGAAATTATAACACCAATTGGAGTTTACCAAAGAGGCATCTCAATTTCAGCTTATGTGTTTGGGAAAAGCATACCATCAACAGTTCAGCCAGTAATTAAGTATATTTATTTGTGTGGCAATGGTATGCAGACTATTGTCTTTTTTTCAAACCTTCCTTCTGTAACAGTGCATGACCAGAATTTAAATATAAGACAGGCATGAAAGAATGTGTGTACCATAGGCATTTTATCAAATAGACATATGCTGCTCAGTCCCTTTTAGTGGTAATATATCCTGCCACCTTAACCACAAACAGTCTCTGTTTTGGCTGGGATAAAGACCAGTGTACTATATATGAGCCAACAGTATTGCATAGTTATAATTAAGGAGGGTACACAGCAAGAAAATGCTGCAACAAAAGACGCTGTCACTAGATGTTCCTGTGACTGCAGTGCGTGGCAGAGTGAATATCTTGTGAAGGGCATGAAAGGTGCATTGTTACATAGCGAAACAAGAAACATACGACGTTTCAAAGCACGCGGGCAGGCTGTGAAACTCCTATTCACGAGGTACTTGGGTTCTTAATTGGGCAAAGTGGCCAGAGCCTGTATCTGACCACCAACGATAATCTAATGTGGAGGTAATGAGTGGGGCTATAATTCTACTACTCTACATGAGTGTACAGTGCATTTATATGGCATATCATATACGGAACGTTCGGTACTCTCGGGGTTTAAATCACCATATCGTATGGATTGTTCCTTGCATAAAGGTTAATATACAAATTGGAAAAACTTTTTTTTTTTTTAATGTATATCCTCGTCACCTGAAAGGGAAAAGACTGTCCCACAATGGGCATTTATGTTTAACAGTGCTCCAGCTGAAGGAGAAGGGTGCATTTAAAAGGCCATACACTAAAGGTTAATACCATTTAACAAAATTCAGATACAGTTCCATCGACCATCAATCCTCACAACCTGTTTCAATAAGATTCATATTAATTTTGTCCTCTCATTTCTTTCCCGGTCTTTAAAGTGGCTACTTCTCGTGTAATTTTTCAGCAAGTTTCTGTATGGATTTCCTGTGTCCACCATCCAAGCTGCATGCGTGTATCCATGTATTTGCTTTGATTTCATAGCCCTGACAATACTAGGTAAGCCAGAAGGTGTAATAATTATCTACTTTTTATGTGTTTAATCTCTTTCAGGTTTCATTTCAGCATCCAATAGTCTGTTTCTTAATTGGTAATTGGGTCCCTGTTATTACATATCCTCAATATTTTCACTGCAATTTTGAAACCACACAAGTGGTTTTCCTTAGTAAGTTCTCATCCCCATGACCACTTTTTCAAAGATCTATTTTAACACTTCCATTGTCTTCTTCTTACAAATGTCCTCTTTCCATATGTTTGCAGCTTACCTTTCATGCTCATTTCTTACAGTTGTTGCCAGCTGTATATCCAACTGTCTGATCTTCCTGAATTCAATAACCTTAACAGTACAGTAGGGTACCTATAATGGACTGGACATGCACTTTAATTTGGACATGCCATTTAGATGAGTAGATGAGACTTTTATACAGTTCGGTGGGGAAAAGTTTCTAAAAATCATGCTGCTTGTTAAGAAAAAGTTGAATAGGGTGAATAAAGTAATGTTAAAATCCATCATATAACAGGTTTTATTTTTTAAACCTGGCTGAGTAGTGGACTTCAGTGTCGGTAGTAGTGAGCCTTTTGATTCCAGTTCCAGATAGATGTTTATTTAGTTATTTAACTGATTGGTGCCTATGTTAGGCATAAGCATCACATGTTGTGATGCTCAAAATGCTAAACCTCAAGTGTACCTGATAGCCTATTATGACCTTTATAATGCAGCCCTGTTGAAATTCAGTCTCTTTTCGCACTAGGCATTTAATTCTGGTGCCAAGGGGTTAAATTCATGGTAGAACAATGTTTCCTCCCAAGTTTTAAGTTTTGCTCTGCTTACTTCTTAATATTGTTTTGAACCAACATATATATTCCAACTACTTACACCTGCCAGCAGAGTGAATAGTACTATTTTCTCACTAAAACTTTATACTACTGATTACATACACATTCACCATAGCGTTGTGTGTGTCCTCATGATTATAAGATGATTGTTCATTTTCAGATGCTGAATTAGGAAAAATCCTATTGTTGTATGTGGGGTAGATGTGGTAGCTGATTGTTTAACCCCTAAAGTCCTGTAAAATGCAATTTAGGGGTTCTGAAATTGACTTCATCAGAAGAATACTATTTGATTTTAGTTTAATAATAAAATATTTTGCTTATTTCAGTTTAAATGAATTTCAATTGCACATAACATTGTTTTGTTCATTTACAGCTTCATGTGGCAAGTTTGTGGCTACATTCCACAAACGCTGTTGAGCCAAGGTCAGGACTTCACAGAAATATCAGCTCAGCTATCGACATCATTCTTCATAGAAACCTTTATCCATGCCAAAGAAAAGGTTAATGATCATTATGTCTATACAGGGAGAGTAGTTTTGGTAACTTAAAAGTTAGAGAGTTACGTTAACACTTGGAGGACCATCTCTGCATTCGCTATAAGCTGCTGTTACATATGCATGGACACAGTTGCATTATGATACTGTCATTTCTAAAATTCCTGCCAGTATTGATTGCCAAAATGCTATGTTTGGATCATGGCTTTTTAGGGTGCTGAAACTGACACTTCAGAAGGTAGATAGAAAATAATTGAAAGTTTTGAAATGTGGTACTGGAGAAGGATGGAGATCTGGAGATCAGTTTGACTGATTGTGAGAAAAATTAAAAAATATTACATAAAATCAAGGAGGAAAGGAGTATCCAACTTACACCAAGAAGAGGTAAGGGTAATTGGATTTGTCATATCTTGTGTGGGAACTGCCTTCTAAACACACTATTAACGGACAGATAGAAGGAAGAATAGCAGTGACAGAGAAGTGAAGAAGAAGACATAAGCACCTAATGGATGACATTAAGGAAACAAGAGGATACTGGAAATTGAAAGAGACTACACTCTTTGGAGAACTCACTTTGGAAGAGACTATGAAGCTGTTTAAGACGGACCAGTTAATAAATGATGGCTTTATTGCACTGGGCGTGAGGTGATTTTTTGAGCCAGATGACTGAAGTTCATAGTAATCATGCATAATAATGTGTTTGATTCACTTGAAATTTGAGGTTTTTAAGTCTTCTGGTATGGTACACCATGTCATCTAGTGCATAGTGGCCAGCATTTGAAGGACATTGTTCCCTCAAAAGATAAATAACTTTATGCAAGTTGACACAGTGTAACACTCCAAAACACTTTAATCTTCAACATATTTTAAGTTGGTCTCATTGTTTTATAATTATTATTTCAGTTGAGTACATTCTGTTGACCATAATGCCCAGAAAATGGAAAGTGAAACTCATTTGAAAATGCATGTAGAAATAAAGGATTACAGTACTTTTATAAAGCCATTGTTGTTTAAATGTTTACATGATGTTTTTTTTTGTTGTTTATACAAAAAGCTAACTTCACAGAAATGCCAATGACATTGGGTGAAATAACTTTATTTTTCTTTTTGAGAGATTATATATTAATAAAAGGCTTATGATAATGATGGTGATGAGGATGATGTGTTAGTTTTCAAAGACTTTGACATAATTTTTAAGCCCTGAGAGTGATGTGGTGGTCATAGTAGGATGTGGTGGTTGAAAATCCAAAAAGTGACCAGGTCTTGGTATATTGCTTACACCTTACTTTTGTAAAATCCATTGGTGTGTAGTGTGCCCTATTATTTACTTGTTGAAGAGAGAAATTAAAACTGGCAGTCACCTTCCTGTGCGTGAAGGCATAGACACACAATTAGTTTGAAGCAAGAGAAGAACAAGACATTCCACTTGGATTGAAGCTAAAGTGCAACCAAGGCCCTGAAAATATCCCCATCCCCTAACAAAGAGCAGATGAATGGAAACCTGTGATAAGTTTAAAAATATCTTCATGGTGCAGCTGTAAGTTGAAGATTAAATATATTTTGTAAATTTGAATTTCTGTAGCCCTTACATGATGTTTCAGCCAACGATGGTGCAGTGGGTGGAGCTGCTGACAAAACAGTTCAATGCATCACAGGCAGCTTGTGAATGGTTCTTGGATCACATGGCACACAATGAGTGGTGGCCAGTACAAATTCTGATTAAATGCCCCAACCAGATGGTTCGCCAGATGTTCCAGAGACTCTGTATCCACGTTATTCAGAGTTTACGGTCAGTAGTCCTTGTCTCTGTCCTTATGTTGCTCTAGACATAGGTGAATGAAGGTACGTGTTGAAGACAAATACAGGTTGTCCCAGGCAGAATGTGCAAGACTTCGGGAGAGTGTTCCATATGTTAAAGTATACCGATATAACCCAAAACACCTATATCCAAAGTTGAACGGTTACGGAGATAATGGCCAGAGAAGTTTGAAACTTTGACAGCTGTTACACACTTATTGATTAC
>Ga0131853_10005644_pt1 | contig 22573 bp, 14 predicted proteins | sample TergutLab28metaG_FD_92764 | JGI IMG/M metagenome (GOLD analysis project Ga0131853, IMG submission 92764) | Labiotermes labralis P1 segment gut microbial communities from Petit-Saut dam, French Guiana - Lab288 P1 (version 2) (version 2) | ecosystem: Host-associated > Arthropoda: Insects >...
GCTATACTTGGAACATCACACATAATACGGAAAGTACTGCAATGTGAAGCTTGAAGCCTGAGTGGTGGGGATCACCGCTGGTTCAAGAGAAGTACCAGGAAGAAATGCCTGTGACAGGAGACACACATATTGTATAATAATAATAAAAAGAAGAAGAAGAAGAAGAAGGAGAAGAAGAAGAAAATTTCGCAGGGTGTAACAATTTTGGCCCCTTCATTCTGTTATTGTCTACATTATTTGCTAATATGTTCAATCCAGGTTAAACACTGTCGCCACTTTCTTTCGCGTGGGATTACAACTTTGTTAGATGGTTTTTCCCCGGCCTCTCTAAGTTTGCATTCGTCTTATTCTTGTAGCTTGTGCATCGAAATTTGTTGCGTGTTTGTCTCATAATATCTTCGCATAAGGCAAGGCTTTTTCATGTACTTTCGTAAAATCAGGCACGCGGTGGCGCAGTTGGTTGAGGCACTGCGCTACAAGCCGGAAAGCCGCAGGTTCGATTTCCGATGATGACACTGGAATTTTTAATTGCCATAATCTTTCCGGCCGCACTTTGGCCCTGGGGTCGACTCAGCCTCTAACAGAAATGAGTACCAAGAATATTTCCTGGGGGGTAAAGGCGGCCAGTATGTAGGGCTCAATACCTTACCATCTTCATATTCCGTTTGTCTTAAAATTTGAGAGCCTCAACTTCCTGAAATCTCCATAGCCTGTTTAGGCCTGTATATGGAACGCTGTACCTTTTTGATCTCGTAAAATTCTGTGCTTTTCTCGTAAAAGACGAGATTTTGAGATCATAAGTTTTTTTTCTTAGCCTCAGTCTATACCTCACAGCGAACAATCCATCACCATCGCATAAATATAGTTAGGTCTTCACGTAAATTATTGTCGTTTTCCTCTTTTTTTTTTTTTTACCGAAATTGAAAAGTGTCGACAAATTTCAATAGGAATTCTTATAAGATTTCAGGAAGTCCGTCTCGTGGGAATCGAGTTGTTCCTTTTGGGGATACGAACTGACGGGTATACGGCGCTCTTCGCTTTGCTGAAGAGCCTTAAAATTACTCATTGTGTAGCCTTCTATATTCCTGTGTTATGTAATCTCCACCGAGTTCAGTAGGCAAAAAAGGTACCAAAATTTCTGTCCTGTAGACACAACTTTCTCATTAATAGGTGCCGAGTTCGACTAGAGGTATATTAAAAGCTGATACTGCTGACGCTGATACTGCTGATTATTTTCAATCTTTCATCAGGTTACGTAACTAAAATACTCATGGTGCTTAGTCATCTTCCGCCTGATATGACGATTTTTTTAAACCTTGCAGTTGAAACTGCGTTGTCAATTAACCTAATTATCTTCCTGTCTTTTGATTTCCCGTTGCTTCGAAATTTCTGTTCTTTATGTACTATAAACTTTTTTCTTTCTTCTTTCTTTATTTCTTTCTGTCTCATTCTGACCTCTTCTGCTTACTGGTTGTACGTGTACAGGTTTATTGTTGCTTTTGATCACAACCAATGACAAACAGACTCAATATGACTCCTCTGGACGGGGGATCGCCCCGTCGCAGAGACCTCTACCCGCACAACTCACAACACTCACCAGAGACAGCCATCCATGCCCCCCGGCGGGATTCCAACCTGTAATCCCAGCAAACGAGCAGCCGCAGATCTACGCCTTAGAACGTGCGTTACGCCTGTCAAATTTCAACTCATGTAGAATTAGAAAGATTATGGCGAAGGAGAGTATTAGTGCCTGTGTAGTCATGTCTGTAGCAGCTAACTTAGAAGCAGTTTATCAAACCGCGAAAGCAAAGGCTTCGCCTTGAAACAATTACTGTCACATTTTTCATGAAAATTTAATTTAACTTCGTAACTTTTAGAGGCTAAGCCAAAATCAGCAGCTAGATCACTCGACATTGATCCCTTATCATAACATTCAGTGTACTTGTAAGCTTACCTAACAACTTTAGAAGTCTACGGTTTGGTTCTGGAAGATTTGAAGTTTTTCGCAGCGACGTTGAAAAAGAATCGCGTCTTCTGGGGTGTTATGACGTGTCGATTGGTGAATAGTTGCCGAGTGTTTTAAGCCAATAGAATCCTTCAAACCAGGCCCATAGCCAGAACATGAACACAATGGGTGAAGAGGCTTCCATTGCTTTTCATATACATGCGTACTTTTATATATATATATATATATATATATATATATATATATATATATATTCTTATTTTATATATTGTGTATATAGTATATTTTATTTTTTTGTGCGTGTGTTTTAAGATAATAGAATCCTTTACACGAGGCACATCGAGAGAACATATACACAATGGGTGAAGAGGCGTACATTTTTTTTTATATATATGTGTATTTTTATATATATATATATATATATATATATATATATATATATATACCTATTGTACATATAGTGTGTAGACTATACCTTATGTTTGCGTGAGCGTAAAAAGCGACTTTGTCAGGACCACAAAATTAGCACTTTCATTACGTACTGCGCTCAGTAACATTGGGCAAAGCATCTTGCCTATAAACACGTCGCTGAAAATGAGTTGTGTCCAAGAGCGACGGTTCAACACAGGCAACAGGTGGATGCGGTAGGGTGTCTAACGTTGTTAGCTGGCTGATCTGCATGTTAGTCTTTGATACTTTGCAAATTCCTAGTGGATGCATCCAGATTTGTAAGGGGGTCACTGCACGCACTTTCACCCACCTAGCTAACAGCCTGCTTCAGACACTGGTAAGTATTTAACAATACACACATTATAGCCAACTAGAATTTATAATGTTCAACTTTCGTATGAACTATGGAATATGTACCAAGCGACAGAGTACATACTCAGATTATTGGCGTGTGTTCTGTGTGCTATCCCGTAGCTACAAAAATGCCCCAAAGATCTGGTTTGATCTGATTCCTGTCAAATGCTAAGTAATACAAAGTACTGAGTCGATGGTAGATGAAATAAATATGAATATGGCGCAATGTCGGAATGATTCTGACAGGGGGAAATCGAGGTACTCGGTGAGAGACCTGTCTGAGTGTCACTTTAGCTACCAGAAATGCTTTGTAGACTGACTTGACATCGAACCCAGGTCTCAGCGGCGAGAGGCCAGCGACGAAACGCTTGAGCCATAGCACTACCCCTTCCCTGTGTAGGCGGTCTGCCCAATAATGCATATATAACGCGCATGGCTGGTCGGAGAAGAGTCATACTGCTGCTTGATCTGCTACAGGTATCAGCGGACGGCGCGCAAGTGTGTTGGATAACCTAGGCCTATTGCATCGCCATACGTCACACGAGATGAAAAGGAGAGCGATTTTTGTCTTGTCTGCCGTCGTGCTCGTGGCGCTACTGGTGGTTCCACAGATCCACGGAAGGCCGTACAGGTAGGACAATGCATCTTTTTACTGTAGTTTCGTGACACAACAATGCGATTTTTGTACATATGTCTTGCGCAGTAAAGTCACTGTAGTGAATTGTTGCTCTTAGCACGCAAACATGAAAAAGCGCGACTTTTGAGAAACTAACTGAAAAAAAAAATGAAATGGCGTCAGTACAAATTTGTTGCGTTTAAATAATTATATTGACCTAATTTAAAGGACATATGAAGAATCGCGAATAGTTATTCTGTCACTTGAAGTCAATTTTAATGTTGCGCCTGTGGTCACAGGGCTCACCGTAATATAACGTGTGTATGAAATAGAATGTGTTTGAATAATTCCTTGTGTTATTAGCCTAGCGTGGTATATATATATATATATATGCATGTATATTCGCACAGATATAAACACATACGTACTTACGTAAACATACACACACTAAAAAAAAGGAAGCTTTTTTTAATTCAATTCTGACTAGTTAATGCAACTCGAATTTAAATCTTGTGTGTATTTTAAAATGATTTCTTACATCACTATCATCAGCACTATCACTAACAGCAATACATTTTACAAAATTCAAAGCAGTGTCTTGTGCATGGTACAGCACAATGTAAATCAGTCGGTTGTAACAAACAGTGTAAGATAACAAAAAGAAATATTATGACCTATTGTGAAATTTGCGTGATTACAACAAGGCGATTGACTAATTTTTTGCTGCTGCAGATTATTTTACGGAAATCTATCCTTGAAACAAAGTATTTATCTTGCTTTTATCTCTGAAACTGTCAATTTTTAGTTGAATGTGCATGCACCCAAAAGATTAATTAGTTTTTAAAGTTTTTAAATGTAATTATCCGATGTTGCTCAAATTTGCCTACTGCTTATGTAGTTGTTGTTGTGCGTTTTGTGTTAGTTGTAATGCAGCAGTCTTTCCCAGTCAAGCCGTCCGCAGTTATCCTTCTAACACTTTTTGTCACATGCATGCTGAAACAATTCCGCAGCAGCGCCCTGCAACCACACAGATTTTTTTTTCAAAGAAACTGTTCCAGGAGACTAAATGGAGACCACACTCGTCTTCTGAAGTTCATATAAACATTTTCTAAAATGCAGCCTTTAGCTTAACCTTTTAAGGCACCATGGTTACAGTATGTACCACCATGTTTGACATCCAAAAATTCTACGTCCTACTCACAGATTGTATTTACGTGTTTTGTACGGATCTCAGGACAAAAAGCTATTATTTCCGTATACAGCATTAAATAATTAGTTGTTATAGACGAGATAACGAGTGTTCACTGAGCGGTACGATATTAACATTTAATTGCAATTCATTTTAATTTGAAGTCTTCAAAGAGTTACTTACACTTGGCATAAATGCTGAAAGGTTTTTGTATTTCATTACCCCAGATTTGTTTCTTTTTATTACTGTGTGCGCTGATATTATATGGTGTTTATTTTTTAAAATATCTTTGGGGCATTTCGTTTTGTTTCTGCCGTGACATAAATTAATTTTTCCCCCATTCTATTATACGGAAAAATCACCATCTTGGGTACCACATCATATTTAAGATTTAAAATAGACTTTCCATTTGTTAGCATTAAGGTAGTCCATCTCTTCTACGCAGGGCAATGGAATTCTTTTCATGCCATATTTTTGGGTTATTATTTTGATTGTGTTTATTAACACAGCTCCGATTTCACAACATAATTTTGAAAATTCACGTTTATAACAAAATTTAGCCTCCATAATTATTTCCAGTTGCGTCTATTACACTGTTTAATGACATTACACGCATAATTTAAGTATAGGGTGCGGCACGTAAACAGTTTAGAGGTTATTAATTTGTGTTGCTTCACACCTGTGTCCCATACAATCACTTAACGCGTAATGGAAAGCACAACGATCATGTTTTCTAAAACCGCCCGCGCGCTTGTGTTCCTGTGATTACATTTTGCCACTTTAATAAAAATGCTTAATTTGCGAAAGTAAAAAAGTGCTTGTTTTATGAATACTACCTTAATTTTTATCAAGATAAATACGCAAACGTAATTTGGATCTGCTACTGACGTGACAAAACCATATTCTACTGCTAATGTGTTTCCCCTCACAGAGAATCGAACACAATTCGACATATTCATAAACTGAAAGATGCAACGGATACTTTCAAGGGGTCAGACGAAAGGCGGGAAGTAGGTACGTTGTCCGCGCGCACACACACACACACACGCGCGCGAATACACTGTGGCAAATAGCCTAATCTTCTTACTGCACATTGAAACAGGTTTCGACGCGTTTAAGCGAGGAGTTATGTAAACAGCAGCAGAAAACACAAACATAACAACAACTACTACTGCGACAACTACAACTACCACTACTGCTAATGCTTATGAATCTAATAGCAATGATACTTCTGCATTTGCTTATGTTTCCATTTCTATTCCTAATCCCTTCTCATGCTTTCTCTATCCACTATGTAAACTTACCATTCAGCACGTCTAGCGGTAAAATTAATTTACTGGTTTTGTACTGTAAGCTGTTCACGTATGCAGTGCCTTATAGCTGAGGCTTGCTAATCAAATTGTACTACATAAATTACATCTAATTTCTCAGCACGCTGGAACATATTCGATATAGTATTAGTCTAAAGAAAATGAAAATAGGCACGTAAAATTAAATTTTACGTATTTTGAAGGAACACACTGTTTTAGATGGAATACGTATGTAGTGTTTTATTTGTGGCTTTGCAAGATTCAGAAGTGTAATGTCAGTTGTTTCAGTTGTGCGTTAATTTTTCTACACTGCAAAATCTCTCTAGCCATTTCCCGAAGCGATGTGTCCAGGCTTCGCATAAATGCTAATACACTCAACGCTGCTATTTATTGAAGGAAACATTCTGGTGCTGTGTTCTGATTTCTGAAACATCAAGCAATTTCAGGATACAGAGGTCTTCAATTCTAAACGATACATCTAATAAGCAGCATGGAAGGCGCTAAATTTAATTTGTGTATTTATTGCCAAAGTATTAAATTTATTACAACAATTTCATTTTTCTTAAATTATGATACAAGGATATACAAATTGTGCATTCAGGTTGTGTTTACTAGAATGTTATCTAAAAGTGGCGAATTATTATATTTTTTAACACTATTTTCGAATAAATCTGAAAATTATTATATGACTTGTAATATATTACTTCCCATTTACTTAATCTTAGTAATTGACCAACTTAATGCACAAATTCTTGTATTATAATAAGTTTATTATAAGCCTCTACATGCTTAGAGCACTGTGTGCTCGAAACATGTAGATGCATATAATAAACTTATTATAAAACAAGAATTTGTGCATTAAGTTGGTCAATTACTAAGATTATACTGAGATGCACGGTCAGCAAAACATAAAAAAAAATTTCCCATTTGCTTGTTTTCTTTCTTGCAATTGTGTGCTTAATCTTTTTTTTTTTTATAGGTTCTTCCCGCTTATAAACACTGTTTTCTGTCAACATCAGTTGTTTTACTTTCAGGACTCTCTTTTACTTCTCTTTCCTTTTGCTTGTCTGATTTTCTCGCTCTCGTGTATTATTAAATGTTCTTTATTTTACAGAAATATTTCGTTTCTGCTTTCCTGCCATGGTTGTTGCTTATTGTTACTTTTGCTGAAATCAATAAGTGGTAAATATTTCTTAATAACTGTGTAAATGTCCTCTATTTGTCTTTGTTTTCCAGTACATATTTCTTGTATTCAGACTGGGAAAACTGAAGAATCGAAGCCGGGTCCTGTGTTCTTGAGTATACTTATCTGAGAAGTGTCATAAGTTTTGGTAGAGGAAAAGGAACTTCTCTAACAAGAACATCCAATAACTATTCATAAACAGCCTATTTTAAAATGGCGCCTCTTTAATACGTCTGCAAATACGATTTTTCAGTTCGCCTTCATATTTTATAATAGAAAGACGAATTACAAGACCATTTATGGCTGACGATGCTACAGAATTATGTTGCATTCTTTCTTTGTGTTAGCTTTATAAGGATAAAAATATTTTAATAATAACCGGCATTTTTAATACTTCAGTTGGTTCCATCCATAAATTTTGTAGCTTGAATGGAAGTATTCTGAGTTCAGGGACGAGAATCACAATGCCTAATTCGCATATCCAAAACCCAAGACCCACTTGTTTGTTTTGCTAACAAGTGTAGATAATCGTAACTCACGCAAACGAAACTGCCTTTCATAATACCCGGCCCGCTAGTAATAATGCAATGGACGTTACCTGCCCGTAGAGCTACGAAAGGAACTTGTTCTGTCCTCTAAAATAATGCCTCTAATATGTACCGAGAATCATAATACTTGGTTTGTGAAATTTCAGTGTACTAATTTTAACTGTGTTCTTTCCTTTCGCTGTAGTGCATTGAACCTCGCATTTGGCATGTGTTTGTTACATTGTATCTTTGACCTACTTCTGTACAAAAAGCAGCATTACTTGAATAACATAAGAAACCGACTTACAAATTTGTTTATCGTCTTACAAAGATAAAGGACCTACTGTTCTCTTTGTAACGATACCGTAAAGTTCAAGAACATGTTATATTTCTCTAAAAAAAAATGGATTGGAGTTTTATGTCTCATTTCCTCTAATACGTTCCTAAAATCGTCAAATATCTCTCCACTTTTACCACACAGGATTTCCGCCTTTTAACTTTATAGCCACAAATTACATCCGAAAAAATATTTTCCTTATCATATGGAGATATTTATTTATAGTCATACGCAAATATGGCGTCTGATAATGGGAAATGTGTGAACCTATGTTGATACATTTCGATCACAAATGGTAATATATAAAAAAAAAATGTATGTCCTTCCCGCCCTATGCAGTTGCAGGGTCAAATCAGATTACGTGAAGCACATGTCTATTTAAATTTTGGTTGTACAATTACACTGAAGTGTGAACCACATTCACACATCTCACGACATGCAAATCCATGGTAAAAGGTAAAGTTAAATTGCACCTTTGTATAGGCACTGAGGCTCTGTAGAGGCGGTACGGCCCATAGGAGAAGTACAGGCATAGATCTGCTCTTTCTTGGCCACGGCACTAGAAGGGGGTGAGGGGTCAGCATCACGCCCCGGCCGCTCTTTACCCCCGAGATAAACCCGGTACCCATTGTACGGGAGGCTGGGTGGGCCGCAGGGCCGGTCTGGACAGATGCGGAAAAACTCGCTCCCACCGGGATTCGATCCCCGGACCGTCCGGCCCGTAGCCAGTCGCTATACTGACTACGCTACCCGGCCCACAAATCCATGGGGCTACCCCAAATTTATATCTTAAATTCCAGGACAAGAATCAGATTGTCAGTTTTTTTTTGTCATGCAGAATTAGAGCAAAAGTTGTTTAGAGCAAGATTTTGCAGATAGTACCGCTAGGTTACATAGGATTTGTGTAAGACTTCAGCACTTCTCATTTCGATTAAGTAGTCCAATAAATCTACCATAAAAATGCGTGGTACTAGACTTTTCTAGGGATTTAGTGGGTGATAGAAACGGACAACTCTGAGCCACGATTCCTTGCCTCCTTTAGTATCCCTCCACATTAGTACATCTTCCAACACTCGACATTACGTAACCCACACATTTGAGAGTGCCGTTAAATAAACAGAGGTCCTCCACTCTGACGCAATATTTACACTGTGATATGCAAAACGGTTGCTTGATTTCACCATATTGCGTGAAGTCCTGTTTGGTGATGCATGTTGTTACTACAGACTGCAGCTTATGCTTAATTCAATGTTACTTTTTTTAATTTTTTCCCGAAATATCTCATTTCTGATGAAGCATATCTCTTAACCGTATACAAACCCATGTCCTTGTGAAAGTCACGCTTACCAAACTCAAAAACTATTAACTAACTGTTATAAATTTTACCGTGACTACCACACAATTTCGCATTTGCAAATTTTAATTTGTTAAAGCCAGTATCACCTACATGGCGGTCACTGGAACTTCCGAGATGAAATTAAAATTACCACCTTTTAATGCAAGGTCCTCGGGTTGTATTATATATATATATATATATATATATATATATACGTAAATTATTAAAGGCGTATTTCATAGTGTGTAAAATATAACTCCAATACACAATCCATATTTAGCTATTATTTTGATAACGTAACCTAAAACATCGTTTAATTAGGCACTGTAAATTTTGTTTTGCAATAAAAGTTAAACGTGGCTACAAATTCTAATGCTACAATATTTTATGTTAAGAATTACAGACGTGGAGAAGATACGGAATTTGAATTCCCCGGGTTTCGAAAATGTGTACTAATATTAGTCAGACATGAAATGATTACCAAGACTGCGTAATTACTATCATATTTAATTCTTCTTGCTAGTAGTCTGAACGTATAAATTTAAAAAAAAAATTAGAATGAAATAATTATCATGTGTGTTTTTTTTTTAAAAAAAAAGTCAGGTTTGAACAAGGGCACGTGAATTGTGCATGACGTAGTATCGTAGTAAATCCTGACTGTGCTACAATGTAGTAGTAGTGTTATATAACAGTATGTTACCCAACATTGTGAAATGATGTGTAACTTTTCTGTGAGGCCACACGTGATGACGTAGAATACTAAATCACTTCTATATTATTTTCGTTGTTGACAAAAATTTCAGTTGTGTATTTCCATTAATTCCTATCTCCTCTTTTACATTAAATCATGCAATAATACCCGTTGAAAATGTCTCGATGTGAATATGCTTACCTCACAAGATGTATTTTAACTTCGCTTTGAAGTTTTGAATACTTATACGATTCTTTATCGACTAATAAATTGACATTTCCAGCTATGGAAATGTTGCTGCATCAGCTTTGTTTCTAATTCGATCTTACCCTCTGCTTGTAATATCATAAACGCCGAAAATCTCGAGACAGGGACTAAGTTTAACTTCCGACCAAATAGACCTAACATAACCTAACCTAACCTAACCTAACCTAATCTAACCTAACCTAACCTAACCTAACCTAACCTAACCTAATCTAATCTAACCTAACCTAACCTAACCTAACCTAACCTAACCTATCCTAACCTAACCTAACCTTCCCGTGATTTCTTTTAATCTCTTCATATTTTTCTGAGCGGTTGTCTTAGAATGTACCACGAAAATTTCTTTGCTTATCTTCCCTTGTTCATTATTCACTCTCTGTCTACCATTCGGCATAGTTCGTAATTTTAATCTCAGTGGCTGAATATGAAACTGTAAGCTAATAGATATATATAAATAAATAGACGGCATGATAAATTAATTATTGACTTGATAATTAAATAAACAAACAAAATTTTAGATGATAAAGAACTAAACAAACATATAAATATCGATGTTCAAAATTTTGACTGTCGAAATACATTAGGCGCTTTCGATCACGCCATATCTGGCACTGATGTACATTCTTCCTCTAACCATGGGATATGTAACTGAAAAACTTCTTTCGCAGTGTTTCCCGTCATTTTCTGCAAACACGTCCTTTTCAAAAAAAAATAGTGATCTTAAATACACTCCCGCGGTCAGTCACCATACACTCGTACTGAAGGAGTACTGGGGCTGGAGAAACTGAAGCATTTTGGTCATCATTAACCATTCTAACGCGGTTGTCTGCTCTTCCGATTCGCAGAGCAGTCAAACACCGCTGCCTTTTCCGAGAATCAATCTCGTATAGCGTGTTACAGAAAATCGTCTACAGGGCTTTTTGTGGTGTTGAAAAGTGTTTCGCAAATTGTGGAAATGTCTTGTGTTCCTGAGTGACTTATTATTTTCTCAAAAAGTACTTGGTTCAGCGGAATTATTTATGCGATTTTTATGTACGTTATGAAAAATGACGGCCACCCACTTGAACATTCACGTTTATAATTACGCAAGAGAGCTTATTAAACCATCTAGGTCAAGTGTCCTCACGTTTTTAGTCAGGCGTGTCACATTGAAGAATGTAATACCCTACCAACTCAGCTGCGTTCAATTTACCTAACTGAAACCAACATCAAATTGCAATTTATAATAAGTTCTAGACCTTTTCTTTTTATTATAAAACTTGGTAATTCTATTGCTGTGCAATAGAATTAATATTTGAGCACATTTTGAAATGCCAATTAACTTTCCCTGCAAGATAGTCGGGTATAAACTGGATTTATTTTCCTTTATACATGATAAGGCCTCTTCACATACATATGTGTGATACCAGATACACTGGGCAGATTTCTTGATACCTTAGGTAAATGACAGAGATAGAGAAACATAACACTGGTAATTAGAGTTTTTTCTCTTAAAAACTAGCAAAATTTAGTCTTACATCTTTTCGGTCAGTTCAAGTCTCAGTTATTTTGGAGTATTACAGACTTTACACAAAATGGGTTTTCACAGGTACAAGTATTATGTTTATGGTTCCGTGCATCGCTGATCTATATTAATAATTGTCCAACGTGATGTAACACAAAGCAGTCTATTTATTATTCTGCAAGTTCACTCTACATGTTTCGGGTGTCAACCAGACCCCTCATCAGGAGTACACAAAACTGTAACTACAGCCTCCGGTACTCTGCAGCTGCCTCCCTCCAACGTGGCCAAGCTTGGCCACGTTGGAGGGAGGTAGCTGCAGAGTACCGGAGGCTGTAGTTACAGTTTTGTTTATTCCTGATGATGGGTGTGTTTGACATCCGAAACATGTAGATTGAACTTGCACAATAATAAATAGAGTGCTTTGTGTTGCATCTCGTTGGACAGTTGTTAATACAGGTACTGTACAAGTATTATAGCCTGATTACGTATGTCTTTAAATGTGCCCTGGCCAAGAAATGAGTCATTCCCGAAAACGAACGTTTCGAAAAGGGACATTTAAATAATCTAGATACATGAAACAAATCAAAATAAGAAAAAGAGCGTAAGGAAAATTTTCACACTTTTTGTAAAAGAGTCTCGTCCTCATTTAGAAAAATCTGATATCCCAGACATATCTGAAATACGCTTGTTTTGAACTTGAATTGTACATTTAAATCAAATTCTGGCTGACATCACATAGCAATGACAAATTCGATAGCCAGGTTTCATGATTAAATATAAACACAACTTTTCCATTCCAATTCATGAGCATTTCTACATAAAACCTTAAATTAAAGAAAAACAGACCCTGTCTCATCACCCAGGCTTTGGAATTTTGTAAGATATATATAGGACGTCCCGATTTTCAGCATCAGTTTCCGACACAAAGTACTGGAAACTGGCGATGTTAAGTCTGTGAACTGGAATAAAGTTATTACCCGACACTAAAATTGTAACATCTTGAGGCTTCATCATGAATTTACTATTGCCGAATGATACAGCGAAATTTCAAGTAAAGTTCGAATTTTTTTTTGTCAATTCCTTGCCTAATTCTGCCTATCACACGTTCTTTATTGTCCAAGACAGAACAAGTTCCTGCATGTTTTCACATACAAACACATAATCAATTCTTAAGACGGGCCATAGGTTGAGGATCCATGATCTAAAAGTTTTCCACAGACCCGCTATGGGCCCGGTATACGATGGAAAGATAAGTGCTGTAGGCTTTCTTAAAGAGACCGTGATGAGACACGCAAGAACTTTTAACGTAAACTGTGTTACGTCTCTGGAAAGTAAAGAAGAATAGAATTATAGCCGGATGTAAAACTGTTATGTTTCCGGGTGTGGAAAAAATGAATGTGACCCTACAAAGGTTTAAGTAGAGTTTGAAAAACAACAGATATTTGCGAATTATCAGTTTTAAGTCTCTGAAAACTTAAAACTGGAAGGTTTGAAATATCTTAAAACCACAGAATAAATACTAGGCGTGTTTGGAGGTAGCTTGTTTGAAATTACTGAAGGACATCTTGTGAAGGGATACTTATTTCATAATGCTGACATTGCTCCATAGGCAAAAACGAGTGTCGGACCAGAGATTGGCAGACCTGGAGACGAAAATAAGGCTGGCGGGACAGATTTTCCACGTGCCGGTGGGCTACGGGCAAGTGGACCCAAGGCAGGCGTAAGTTGGCAGTTACTTAATCTCTTTAATATTCCTGCTGCAGGGACAAACGGCAGACGGACTTTCTCATGAACCATTACGTCACAAAGTTAAATAAAGGGCAGACGGTAACGATTATAGTTCCGTGCGCTGACCTCTACCACAATGGCACAAATTGGTAAGCACAGCATTTTGGTCCGAGGTGCCCCACACTTGCTCAAAAAAGTATACATTTTGACTTGGAAATGGGTGTCCTATTTTGTATCGAAATGTGTTTTGTGTTTATTGTACCGTTTTTCGCGTAATGTTTGTTGACGTAAAATTCAGTTTCATTTAAATAAGTTGCCTAATTTTGGAAACCAGAACTTGATCCATATTTAAATTGCATTTGGGTAATTAAAGGCGAAAATCGCCACTTTCTTTATGTAATTGAATACGAAAGTTAAATAACAGCTGTTCCATAAATGTGGTTTCTGTGCGTGAATAATGACGTCAGTTTGACATGGCCTTCGCAGTAAGTTTTTGAAGAAATTAAACTTTTGATGTCTATATTATTATTATTATCATGAATTCCGGCAGCCATGTCCAAATAACGTTTCTAGAGAATCTTTCATTTTCGAATTTTAAAAGCAGCCGGTCAGCGGTAGGAGGTTAGGTAAAGCCAGCATATAGCATTCACGCAAAATTTCAACTCGAAACTGAAATTGGTACGTCGATAAGCGGTGTCGAGTTTAACTCGACTTTGCACCAATACAGGTTACAGTCTTATTTGAAACACAGCTATGAATAATAAGTGAACAGAAATGTTCTTATTGTTCTAATCAGGAGTGAAGATCACTTCTTCTTATTTGTGTGATGAGTTTGTCACTCTAAAATCCACAGCAGAGCTGAATCGAAAATGTCATCACGTTACGCTAAAAACTGTCACAAAATATTGCTATCTAACAGAGTGTTATCCGCGTGGTATGGTAGACACGTAAGGATACATCAGAGGAAATTCCTTCCCACTTCTTCAGTATATATAATATTACGGAAGTGACAGGTTAGCCATAAGTGGCTGTGTACCCACCAGTTTTCACGGTTTCACTTTCCATAAGGCAGTGATTATTATTACACAAGCTATCGAACAAAAACTTTCCATTTATCTCAGTATTTAACCAACTTGATGCACAAAATTTGTTGCGCAATAAGTTTTATTTCATGCCTCTACATGTTTCGAGCACATGTGCTCATCATCAGGAGGTCAAAATTGCATTACACAGCCTCTGGTATCACCACATCTATAGGTGGCCGTCTCGTGCGCTATTGCATAATTTTACAATGTGTAATTGTCGTTCAGTATGAGAGACGCTGTGGACATTTGTATACTTTTTTGGGCAGAGGTGTACCTTTCTTGCATGGGTGTACAATTTATACGAATGCAAGATGGGGATCCGAATGCATCCAATTGATGGAATTCTGGGCACTGTTCAAAGGGAATGCACGGAATTACTTTGTGGTCAACTGAATACTGAGGAACAACACAGTCCTCCTGGTTGTTATGCACGAATGTATTAACAGAGTGACATGGAGAAGATTGGTACTTGAGAAAGTGAACTAACATTAAGGTCGAAGAGTTTTGTGATTGGGATCTTCAATATTTCAGTTTTTTGCCTGCTATTCTTAAGATGCTTTACATTATTATTATTATTATTATTATTATTCCATCTTTATTTTCGTGTAACTACCTACACATAAGCCAGAGTTGTCACGGTGGTTGCCTCTTCCCATTATATGTATATAATATTAGCAGTTATTCTATTTTATATACATATCTACTCTTATAATAAAAGCCAACGAGATGCACTGTTTCTCAAATTTGTTTGATAAAGTGCTTACATGTTTCGGACATGTCCACTGTCCATCATCAGGAGTATCTCAACACTGTATACACGCAATAGGTACTTGCCATGCTAGTTATGTTGGCGTCCACTAGCATGGTCAGGATGGAGTTCCGTCTCCTTTTTGTATCCCCCTCCCTTCCCCAATTCAGAAAATTTAGAACGGTGGTTTATAATTGCAAATGGCATGCAAGTTTGCTTGGCGAATTTTGGGTTTAAGGAATAATTAATTTATGTGTAGTAAAATTACGATGTATTATAGATATAAACCTTATTGATTGTAAAAGCAAAGTGATTTTTATCTATTGAACCAATGCATTTAATCATGAAATTAAAGAATTTTGTACAAACTTCGTTATTTTTAAATTTACAATTGGTACACAAGTGAGCAATCGTCCTCAGTGCTAAACGTGTCCAGTGTGTTTCCTTCCTTTGACATTCCGTTCGTAAATGGATTGTTGAAATGCCATGGGAGAGTTTGCTGTTTTTTTTAAAAGAATCTCAAAGCCTCTTACTCTAATTCAGTTTTGTTTTATCAGTTGTACGAGGATTCTGGTTGAACATTGAGAATTTTCTCTCCAGGAAAATTTGTTTTTGTTTTAACTTTTGAAGATGAAAAATTCCATGAATTTTATTTAAACATGTATTTCGTACCGCGCAGTAAGCACACTCCTTCTGGATTATAAAAGCCAACCGGTTTATGATACAAAGGCAAATAATCGCAATTTGTTCTGAGAACCATACGAAATAAAATAATACTCTCTGTGGGCACAATTTACAATTATTGGGTGTCGAACCTGATGGCATAAGAAGTAACTACTGGATATTAAAGAATTAAGTAAAGTGAAACCTGCCTATAATGGAAGAGCAAGGGGCCTGAATTTTTTCTCATTTGCAGGCAGGTTCCTTTTCTTAGAGTTACTGGATCCTTGAGACTCTAAATGTTTTCCGTTAAAGACAGGTTTCGCTTATGTACCGGCTCCGTTTAAGACCGAATAAAAAATAACACTCTTTATCCTTGCATGTGACTGCATCCCAGCATGAGACATGCAGATTAACTGTTTCCTGGGGGAAGAAACATCATTGATCTTTCATTACAGAATGAAATTAGCTTCAAGAGAAGAATTTACCTTCTACTGAGTTGTTCCTGACATTCGCAGTTATCACTTTTCCATTCAATGCCATTCTTATTGCGGCAATCCTGACACTTCTAAAGTCAACATTTTTAATCAGCTGTGATGATTCAGGATTTATGGAATGCTCAGCCCTGTCGGGCTGGCAAATAATTACTGATGTTCGAAGGATCCCATTTTCTTAAATTTCTGGGCCAGACAGTCTTCAGACTACTTCAATACTGCCTGCCCCTGAAAAGGACCGGCAGAGTTGTATTTTATGCTGTTGTAACATCCATTGTACTTCTGGTCTTCAAAAAATCCCTTGTATTTTTATGGGTTTGTAACAAGAAATTAAAATGTGAAGTGATACTTCAAGTAGGGCGGCGAACCTGTACAGGTGAAAGTTCCAATAGACCACGCGCTTGCCAATGCTAATCTACTTTCGTTGCCAGGTGCTTGCCCTAGTGACACCAACTTCAGATTAGTAACCTCCACAACTGTGTTCATATCAGAAATTATATGCCCAAGTTCCGACTTCACAGTCCATTTGATGTTCGTTGGTGGTTTTAGTAACCCGTACCAGGACATTAGAACAAATATTCGCATTTAAATTATACCTTATTGGCAGGGTCAGCTTCGTATGTCCCACGCACATAGTATTTTCATTGTACGATTCCACTTTGAAACACATGCAGATGCTTTCTGACTTACTTTGAAAAGAGGTCGTAGGAACATTCGGATAGATAACCTGTACGCTCAAGTTCGGTGTAAACATATTTTTCCGAACTGGTTCTTGGAAAACTCATTGGTCCTGACTTTCATTTGTTGCTGCATCGATGACCCGTAAAAATAAGGCAGATTTCAGTCACCCTGACTTATATTGGTTAAGTTCGCGGTGAGATATATTTCTACTTGTGTACAGCGTTGGACACGTGCTATTAATTATTCATTAATTTGTTTACTTATTGTTCTCAAGAAAACAAACATGTACGTAAGACGTTGCTCAATAACACTGTAGTTTTGGCGCACCGTGTGTCACTTCAAACGTACATAGTTCTATATACATTCATTTAAAATACCAACAAATGCACCTTGTCTTTAAAATATTGTAAAACTTTATTTGGTTAAAACACTTTAAAAACATTCATATGTCTCCAACATGTTTCGGTTGCTCTTTTTCAACCATCATCAGGGAGCCTCAAAGTTCTGCTAAAGTTACTTATGTGCGTTGTATATATGGTGATAATGGTGTTGTGACAGCATGTCGTTTTACTAAACTCATGCCATACAGTACACTCGAAGATTTAGATAGACAAGGGGAGGACCGGTCATAACATGTCCGGAAATATCAGCCACATAAAACGACATGCTGTCACAACACCATTATCACCATATATATAACGCACATAAGTAACTTTAGCAGAACTTTAAGGCTCCCTGATGATGGTTGAAAAATAGCAACCGAAACATGTTGGAGACTAATGAATGTTTTTAAAGTGTTTTAACCAAATAAAGTTTTACAATATTGTAAAGACAAGGTGCGTTTGTTGGTATTTTAAATGAATGTATATTGATTCAACATGCACGGTGGAAAAAAAAAAGTACATAGTTCTGTAACGGTTAAAATATGACCGGCGTTCGCAGTAGTTTCTGACTGGGTTGACGTCACGAATAAGCTCTTGCATTATTGACACAGCCGAAAATCAGTCTGATATATGTTATGTTATGCCAAGCCCTGATCTTGAAACTGAAGTATTTCGTCTGAACATGGCTTAACAAAATCGCCTGACTTGTGACTCTCCGTTAGCAAGTTCCCTACTGAATTTAAGACACTTGTTTTATTGTTGCCAATATTCGTTGTTTCAAAAGTTGTGTTTTTTTTTAATTATAAAAATTAAGAGCTGAAGTTTTTATTAAATAAGTTTAGTTGATCAGCCTTTTCTTTACAAAATCATTTGGAACGTATGATGACAGAACTAATGAACCGAAAGCAAAAGATAAATGTCATGAAAATTTATATTTTATGTAGCTGAAGTATTTCCTTGAGATTTTATGCTGTGTCGTCGGGTGAATGGTTCCCAGCGTTTCGACGGAACGTCGGGGATCACCCAAAGAGCCAGCGTCTCTTCTCAGAAGACTTAACTGCTTAATTAAAACGCTGCGGGAAACTTAAATACCACCCCAAACGAACCGCACCCTAACTCCAACACACAGCAAACCAAGAAAAAAACGGCCAATGTGGTAGTTCAACAACATAGTCGCAAACTCCTGAAGACTGGCATATTAATGCCCGAAACATGTTGAGTCTCTAAGAAGTTAAATAAATATAGCAAGTGACGTCTAGTTGGTTTTTTATTCTTCAGTAAAACTATTCATTTTACCGGAAATAATCTACTGTCCTGTAAAACTGCACTGCTTATCAGATTATATAAATGACTCTTGTGCATTTAAGATGGCAAGATGAACTCTCCCCAAGACAGTGCTTTGTCATATTCCTATTTTCTAAGCCCCGTATATTTTCGTGTGAGCACCTTTCTAGTAACATTCCGTCTTAAGACTTCACGGCTTAGAGTTCTTGTGCGAGGCTAAAGACTTATGCATTTTTTCGCAAGAAAATTTTGTGTCACATTCCCACGTCGCGTCATTTGGGGGAAGAGTTGATACACTGAGGAGTACGGCGTCATTTGTATATTCTGACAAAAATTTTAATAACCTCATACATACGGCAAAGGGGTAATGTCACATGTCGAAATGTTGTTACTTCACGAACTGATTTTAATGGGCAGTAGACTGTACAATATCTCAGAATAAAACCAGCATCCAGTCGGTCGAACACAACACATATTCTTAATAATAAAATCAGCAACACTTTTCGGCTAAAGTAAATAACCAGCATCAGGCTGTACGTACATAATGACTGGAGCTGTCAGTTGCCATTTTACTTTCTTATGTACAACCAGAAGATGGCTATTTATTTTAGCCGAAACATGTAGCTTTTTTAAACTTCTTAAGCATATATGTTATGTTTGACGGAGTGGATATTGGTTTTATTTTGGAAATGAAAACAAAACGGGGACGAATTCCCTTAAGATATACAAAATCTGCATCGCTTTGAATATTAATAACGACTTTTTTGACCGTCAATTTTTCGTACAACGGAGTGTCGAAGGATAGAAAGAGGAAATAAATTCTGTTATGAAAAGAAAGTCTACTGACTCGGCTGGAACCGATCAGTTTATCGAGTACTTATCCAGTAATAAAATTTACTTTCGAGTTCGTGTCTGAAATTAGATAGCGGCCCATTTACATCTAAAATGACTGTCATAGCATGTTGTATGCTTGGATGCTTGGATGCTGAACGTTCTAGCATTAAGTTAATTCCATGTAGCAAACCTAATTTTACATTTCTTTCTTCGTGCTCCACATTTACAAACAGCAGCCGAATATCGCATTTTAATGTAGCCGTCTCACTGTAATTTGTAATGCCACCGCTATTTGCTGGCAGATGTCCTAAAGGGCTTAATTCTGCTTGAAACGACTTCATGTATCTTTTTATTTGCCTGTGTTTCAGTACAGATGCCTGTACAAACACTCCTGTCCGTAAATCCTACTCCATCATGCAGTACAAAGCACTGCTGTGTCAGTGAAGTTTCTAGCACATTGTGCCTGTTCCTAGTGAAAGGAAGAGTCGTGCATCAGTAACGTCGATGCCAATACTTTATAATTGTTCTGAAACAGAACTTTTGAATTTGACAGAGGCCATCCCGTTGGGTAGTAACGAATTTGTAAAATGTATTATATACCATCAATACACGACAATATATCAGAACAGTGATATAATATATACAGTCAGATCACATTACGGCAACATGTTTCGACCGTAAACGGTCATCTTCAGGCCAATAGAGTACATTTTTTATGTACAATAAAGTGAGTACTCAATGAGAGTGCTCACTTTATTGTACATAAAAAAAATGCTGAAGAATAAAAGACCAACTTAATGTCACTTGCTATTTTATTTCACTTCTTATGTGCTCAACATGTTTCGGAGATTAATATATCCATCATCAGGAGCTTGCGACTGTGCTGTTGAATTACCACATCGGTCGTTTTGTTCTCGGTTCGTTGTGTGTTGGAGATTTGGTGCGGTGCCGCACCAAATCTCCAACACAGAAAGAACCGACAACAAAACGACCGATGTAATTCAACAGCACAGTCGCAGGCTCCTGATGATGGATATATTAATGTCCGAAACATGTTGAACACATAAGAAGTGAAATAAAATAGCAAGTGACATCAAGTTGGTCTTTTATTCTTCAACTATTACAATGATCCATGGTCCAATAAACATAGGATTCTTAAAAATATTGTCTATTGGCCTGAAGATGACCGTTTACGGTCGAAACGTGTTGCCGTAATGTAACCTGGCTGTATATATTATATCACTGCTCTGATATATTGTTGTGTATTGACGGTATATAACACATTTTACAAAAACCTTTGAAGACCTGATACTCAGAAAATATGTTCTTATAGTCTTAGAAATTTTGTAACTACAGATCTCGTTTTAGCTTCCTTCAAAGAATGAAATTCTTTCTTGAGAGTTTTATTTATAGCTGTCAGAAGGATGGATAACAGAGTAAGTTCTTCAACGTCAACACCTCCTGGGATGTGTTGTCGCGTCGATTTATCAATAGTCACGGTATTTTCGGAAAGGCCTACTACCTCCACACTCAACGTAGTCTTCTTGGATTACTCTGAAGATGGAAGTAGCAAGCCTCTACGAAACTTCGTACTTACCGATCGGCACGGCGTCGTGTCCCAGAAGACATGACTCATAAAGAGCACGAGTGTCAGAAGGTCAAATTGCGTAACCCGGATGTGCCCGCGACATTTAAATTTCTAACAGCGGTGTTGCTGATAATCAGATATTCTGAGCTTTGACGCTTTCTCGTTGTAAGAGCAGTACCGGACATTTCGAAGCCTCGCAATATCTTCACCACGAGGGACAAGCACTCCATTCACCTTACTATAAATGATCCAGGCCGTGCCTCTCAGAGAACACAATGTGCTTCCTTTTTAAATACCAATCAGCGAATGCTGTGCAAACAGCCGGTTGTTGCTTACGTAAGAATCATACACGATACATAAATAAGCTGTGTACGAGTAAACAAAACACACAGTTTTCGTTGCTAAGCTGTCGGTATATGCACCATTCGCTAGGGTTCCAAGTGTGAAATTAATTACGCCTATTTGGGCTCATCAGGTGAGTTGAAAATAAAATGTTCCTTGTGTGTAGCACAACCTCCTTGAGGGGGATTGAACACGGATATAAAAATCTGCATTTTTAACACGCATATTAGATAAAGATCAGCGTTCAGTTCCATGCTTCGGCCTTCTTTATCCTTAGTGATAGAACGACTGTCCCTACTTAATGTGGTAAGAGATAGGGGTAAAAAATGAAATGCTCTGTTCTTCTTCAAGAAATATCTGCTTCTACAAGCAAATAAATTATGTATCTGTAGGTGTATGAGCAGTTGTAGCTCACAGTGAAGTAGATATAGGGTCAAAGTTAAAATTCCGGCAAAGACTGTTTGATTTTGACTTAGTCTTCGAGGAATTAATGGGGGCGGGATAGTGCAGTGAATATTGTGAATGGTCTACTGACTGGAAGATTCGAGGTTTGAACCTGACCGAGCCAAAAAAAAAAATTGTACCTTCTCCAAAACGTCCAGAAAGCCCTGTGGTCCGACCAGCTTCCTATTCAGTCAGTACTGGGAACCTCTTTCCCCGGAGGCAAAACGATCGTGATGCAAGGCTGGCCATTCATGTCAATCCACTGCCAAGGTTAAAAATTAGTGGAGTTATACCTCCACTCCCACTGTATGCAAAATATCGTATAGGGAAAATTTTACCCTTATTCTTACCGTCGAAGAATTTATACCGGAATTTTTTTTTTTTACGTGGTAGATTCGTCAGATAGTTTCGAATTTGCAGTGCCGAAGTGCATAATTTGTGTGTCTGTATGCTACAAGGTGGTTCAAATATGACCGGGACTGATTTGTGTGTAAACAAGCCGCACTGCGCAGCAGCTGTGCGACCTTGAGAGAGTGAAGCCACAACCTCCACCCTCCCTCCTGCTCGGGTTAGAA
>Ga0131853_10005645_pt1 | contig 22569 bp, 17 predicted proteins | sample TergutLab28metaG_FD_92764 | JGI IMG/M metagenome (GOLD analysis project Ga0131853, IMG submission 92764) | Labiotermes labralis P1 segment gut microbial communities from Petit-Saut dam, French Guiana - Lab288 P1 (version 2) (version 2) | ecosystem: Host-associated > Arthropoda: Insects >...
CAACTAGATGCACTAATTTCTCAAATTTATTTTTAGAATAAAACTCTACATGTTTCGGACAGTTCCTCTGTCCATCATCAGGAGTTTTTCACTGTACACACAGCAATGGTATATGTCATACAGGCTTGCTGACAGCTTGCGAGCAGGATCAAGACGGAACCGTCCTGATCCTGCTCGCAAGCTGTCAGCAAACCTGTATGACATATACCATTGCTGTGTGTACAGTGAAAAACTCCTGATGATGGAACTGTCCGAAACATGTAGAGTTTTATTCCAAAAATAAGTTTGAGAATTTAGTGCATCTAGTTGGTTTTATTATAAGAATTTATCACGATGCACGGTCACCTGAACGTCAAAAACTTTGATGTTAATTGTTTTTATGACAGCAGCATTTGTTATAAAGCCTGTGATCTGATTAATTTTAAGTTATTGTAACGGTGTGTAGTTCTACTCAAACCCTCCAGACAAGTGCCGGATTAGTGGAAGAATGGCCAGATTACTGAAGAATGTTTGGCGCGCGGGTGAAGGGGCAAGCTGTTGAGAGGGGAAAAACTGCGCACGCACCACCAGACGTTTTCCGTTCGTTTCGAAAAGCCCACAGTGACTGAAAGTATGAATGTATTTCCAGCAGAGTGAAATTATTATTTTTTTTTAAATTTTTATTTTATTTCAAATTAAGAGGTGTATTGCTGCCTGCCGCTCCGCGGTTAGACTTGCAGCGATTAGGCCGTGCCAATTGCAGCTGTGTACAGTGTGAGGGAGCTGACTGGCAAGTACTCTGGTCACTATTGTGCATCGATTGGCCCACGACCAAGCTTTCTTTCCAGTGTATCATTCATTCTACCCTTCGATGGTACGTATTGTGAGTCACTGACATTGTCGTAAAGTGAACGACACTGTGTCACCACTCTTCATATGACGGACGTGACGGTGATGGGCCACTCAAAGAGGTGACTTGGTAATGTACAGGACGATCGGTGTTCGAATCGCGCGCGGATATTTTTTTTTTGGGCGGGGGGGGCATACCTGCAGTCAGGCACTGGAATTTCCCCAGTTTCTTATCGACAGAATGCGTTCGGAGCTTCAAGCTGATAACTCTTTCCTGTGTATTAATGGCGTAGTGTTTAATTGAGGCATAGTCTTATCTTTATTAATATAACATTACATCTAAATCTTGTATGAATATTGTATATGTATTAAATCGCGCCGCCCTTCATTACCTGTTGAACGAAACTAACTTCAGTTCCACGACGCCAGCCCCACAAAACACAGTGCTTATACATACAGTTTACTTCCTGCTTTAATTTTAAACGGAAACTTTGTATTTTATATGCATGGGTCCGTGCATCGTGAATCGAATTTAATAACTGTCCAACAAGATGCGACTTATTCAATTTATTACTTTTCTGTAGGCAGCTGTACATGTTTCGGGTGTTGACACCCATCATCAGGAGCTCGTACAACAACAACCTAAATTATATTTATATATTTTGTTGTATATTTTGTATTTTGTTGTACTTAATTTAAAAATGCTGCTTTTAACCATCCATCATTATTTTATATATCACATTCGTCAAGGCTAGTAACATTCAATATGACCAATCTAGAATTTTAAATTATACATTAGTATTAATAGCAGCGTATTTTACTCATTGCAGTTAATGAAAACCAGAAGCTGTAATTACAGTTGTACCAGCTCCTGATGATGGATGTCAACACCCGAAACATGTAGAGCTGCCTACAGAAATGTAATAGACTGAATAAGTAGCATCTTGTTGGACAGCTATTAAATTCAATAAAATTATAAACTTTGCACTTTGCTCACGCGGTGTAAGTGCGTATTCCGCATTTCAGAATGAACGGATTGTTTCCCTACAAGGATTTAGCCTTTATAATGGAGAAAAAGTATGTTTTATGTGAGGTAGGAAATTCAGTTATAAATATTTAGATGAATATCAGGGTTCAAAGCTTCAAGCGCATTGTTTTCCATGTTACCTGTTTATCGCGTGTCTGTCACACTGTTACTCCCATTTTGCAATCTTAAGCAGCGCAAAGACGAACAAGTGACCAAAGTGGCCACGCGGTGGCGCAGTTGGTTGAGGCACTGCGCTACAAGCCAGAAGGTAGCGGGTTTGATACCCGATGGTGTCATAATCCTTCCGGCTGCACTGTGGCCCTGGCTTCGACTCAGCCTCTAACAGAAATGAGTACTGTGTATATTTCGTGGGGGTGAAGGCGGCCGGTGCGTAGTACTTACAACCGTGCCACCTGCATGTGCCGATTGTCTTGAAAACTGGGAGCCTCAACCTCCTGGTACCCTCTGGACCTGAATAGGCCTGAACAGGGGTTCCTTTACTTTTGCTTACCATATACAGTACATGTTTTCTAACGCATTCTAATTACATGGTATGTATAGAACCTCACACAGTTCAGTCTCACTGTTTCGCTCCTTTCAAGGATTTTATTTGACCCACTCTCGTACTAACGTGCAGTCACTGGTATTAAATGTTTATTGATGTGATGGGGGCATGTGTTGTTTGGTATGTATGGACATTATAATTATGCGTACAAGTTGTACGAAATGTTGTTTGTAGGCCAGCAGTTACACAACATTAAGACAATGTGATATTTTCAGACGAGGTATGACTAGTGAATTTGGCGTAGACTCGACGTGGACACAAATAAGTTCTTCAAGGAAATATACTTAACTGCGCACGATTAATACTAATAACAGCCTGAACATGGTTGCAATAATGAACTGTAAAGAAAAGTGCCACCGCATGGAATTTAATGGTATGATCAGTAGAGACGCGTCCGGGATTCAAATAACCGAACGTGCCCCAATGTTACGACGTAACGTACATTTCCCTTCGTCATTATAAGAAACTTGTTCCGTAGTGGGTTCTACTCGTTTGGGCCTCTTAGTTACCACACTATCGTAAAACAATTATCAACTTGAAAATTCAAGCCTTATGTGATGTGGCGCCATGTGGATTATTGTGTGCTACCGTTTCAGAGGAATATGCTGTTTGCATCGTCACCGCTATGCGAAAGTCATATCTAAGTTTAAACGTAATTTAGAGATACACAGGCTTTAAAAGTGAAAAACTGGTGTTCTTTTTATAGTGTCCCCTTGCACGGCAGCTTTATAGCTTTACGTAAGGTGAACAATAACAACTAATCTCTTTTTGTATAACATATGGTTTTAATCGACATGTTTCGGCTCAACAAAAAGCCATCCTCAGGATATTAAGACGCGAAAGAAATTATGTAAGTTGCGTAATATTATTTTACTTTATTCATGTATATGTTGACCGATCGCGGCGGTCTGAGGCGTGGGTCGTCGGCCGCTCGATTGCTGAGATTGCGGGTTCGAATCCCGCAAGGGGCGTGGATGTCTGTCTATTGTGAGCGTTTTTGCTGTCAGGTAGAGGTCTCTGCGATGTGTTGAGGAGTCCTACTGTGTGTGATGTGTCTGAGTGTGATCTCGAAACCTCAATAACGAGGAGGCCTAGACCCACTAGGACTGTCGTGCATTTGGGGGGGGGGGGCGAGTGTGTGTTGTTGAGATCTCAAATTCGCAAATATAACAAAAGTATATGGTAAGCCGAAACCAGTTGACCTATAAACTTATGTTATTTTCTGTAAAATGAGAAGTTAAAACTATAGCATTAACCTTTACTGACCAAACAATTCGCCTATGTCCCTGTTAAAGTAGCTGTGGACGAAGGGAAAAAAGCTGTCCATGTGTTGCAAGGATGGACATTTAAAATGGAGGTAATCCCGGTCTTCAGCAGCTACTTTGGGATTTAAAGACCGGAAGATACAGGTTAATATAGGATTAGAAATAGTATATTAGTACTCTGAGCAGATAGTGCGGGCTTGGGGGGGTTATACATATATTATACAAAGAGAGCTTATTTCTTATTGACGGTTGATATTCACTTTGTATATCTTTATAACAACGGGATGTCCCACTTAAAAGTATTTATCGCTTTAGCCTTAATCCGCCGGCACATCCCGCGACAGCTGCGGTGCTCAGGGACCCCTGTGCATGTGACATATTACCCATCTGCACAGCAGTGCCTTACTCGGGTGCAGCAGTTAACTACGAGTAGATATACAAATTCGCCACGCACGAACATGAAAACGGGTGTGATAAGATAATACAAGAGTGCCTGTATCTGTGCACGACAAATGGCCACACTTACTTACTTCATGGTGCTGAGTCCTTCTTGAGGAGCTAACTGGTTTGCAGCTAGTCAAGAAATTACCCGCATTTCACGGAACCCGAAGGTTCATTACCGCACTCACAAGCGTCCGCCATCTGTCCCTATCCTGGGCCAGCCCAATCCAGTCCATATACCCATCCCACCTCCTGGAGATCCGTCCTAATATTATCCACCCATCTACGCCTAGGTGTCCCCAGTGGTCTCTTTCCTTCTGGTTTCCCCACCAAGACCCTATACACCCCCCTCTTCACACCCATACGCGCCGCATACCCAGCCCATCTCATTATTTTCGATTTTATCACCCGCACAATATTGGGTTAGGAGTACAAATCATTTAGCTCCTCGTTATGCAATCTCCTCCATTCCTCCGTTACCTCGTCCCTCCTCGGTCCAAATATTCATCTCAACACCATGTTCTCAAACACCCTCAGCTTCCTTTCCTCCCGCAATGTGAGCGACCTGGCGTTTTGTGACTTTTTAGCTTGTCGATAGCCAGCTCAACCTCAGAGGCACTTGGCTCAGGTACTAGTGGTTCTGCTGTGTGTATTTCTGCCTGCCCAACTTCCTTAACCCCATGCACGTTGAATAGCTGGGAGAAATAATGGCCACACTACCAGATATAAATAATGAAATGTGTAGTTGCCTAACGTCAAAGACCGCCAAATTATGTAACGTCAGTTCTGATCATTTGGAATTGAATTTAGGTTAAACAGGAACAGCATAACTCCAGACAGGTCAGCTGCAGTGTGAAACCAGTTCATTCAGAACATCTGCTCTGTTATTGACGGCCATGCACAGTGCAGGTGATAATAAGTCACTTGAAGACAATGTCTCCCTCTAATTTGACGTTAGTTACTCGTACAATTGAATGGTGTTACAGTCATCTACATTGGTACATACGGAGTAGTTACCTTGTATTTACAATAACAGCAAATTTTACATACCGTTACTTTGGAACACACATAAGTGCAGATCCCTATACGCGATAATGAGTCATACAGTTCAGCAGCCTCCACTGAAACACAGGGTGTTCCATAAGGAAGAAACCTATATTCGCCGTTGAACGTAAGCCAGTAAGACAGTTGACGTCGTATAAAGAAAAGTCAAAGTAACACCAACTACGATCACGTCTAACGTTGGCGGTTACGCGCACCACTTCCGGTACACACACCCCATGTAGAAAACCACAGAAATCTCTTCCATCTAAATCTCAGTAATTGTAGTTTAACCAATGTTCTCTATCACTGTGTATGTCTTAATATTATTCCTGTATAGGGAATAATAGATAATGCATTTTAATGTTTGCACTGTGAAGGAGAGGCGTCTTCCTCGTTATGCTTTTCCATTTATGTTACTGTGATTCTACCTGATGATGGTCGAAACATGTTGTAGAGGATAGATGAATCCATAGTGTTTAAAATGTGTTCATTCTGATAATAAAACAGCCAAAATGTCATGTTCATTCTGATAATAAATCAGCCAAAATGTTGTGTTCATTCTGATAATAAAACACCCAAAATGTTGTGTTCATTCTGATAATAAATCAGCGCTCTGTAGTCGTCGAATTTCAATGTTTATTGTTGGCATTGCTTTTGTAAGAGTTTGTAAAACGAGGATGGTACTGCGGAGCCGAAACATATAAGTTAACACGATAAAGTGTTAGAAGTATTCACACAGTATTGTTGTGTATGACACCGGCATTTAGTAGTACGTAGGTGACACGACATGACGCTAAAATGTATGATTCATTGTGTGTATAATTACAGAAGCAAAGTGGCAGACTTCTGGGACGCCAGACTGATAAGATTTGTACACCATTGTTGGTTTGTGCGTGCATGTGTGTGTTTCAGTTTCGTGCTAGGGCCCCAACTCTCCTTTTTAGCGTGTACTTGCATTGCTGTGCTGCTGGTCTTATGGAGTCGTCGGCTAAATGTGCGTTGGCGGAGTAGCCATTTTCTTCTAGCTGTGTAGCAGAACTATTATTTCTGTGGCCCGCGTCTGTGGACTCGTTAGCATGTGTTGTACTGTGTGTCTACAGGAGGTATGGTCCAGTATCCACGTTCCGGGATTCACTGATTTCTCTGTAGTTTACTTAGTAGGTGATATTTGAAGTTTTCGAGCAGTGGGAATTTATGTTGTGGTAGTCCGTCTGGGGTTCAGAATCATATATTGTGATGTTTAGTTACCGATAGAGGACTGCGCGGTGTTGTAACCCGCTAGAACACAGTCTTTTGAAGCAGTGGCTTAACTAGGTTTTGATGACGTCCGGGGCGAACTATCAAAGTGGCCGCCCCTTGGACAGATTACGAACTTTGCAAACATCACAAAAAGAAATTGTAGTTTAAAATATTCATTTTGCCGCTCCTACTTTGAAGAATCGCATTTGTCCCAATCCCTCAATAAAGAAAAAGTGTAATGTCCAGTTGACTTGCAGAGAAAGAGCAAAAAAAAAAAAGCGAATTGCGTTTAAGAATGAGCTGTTGTTAGCAGGTATTTCGTAAATAATTTCACTCTGTTTCTTTTTTCCCCGAAATATGCACGCGTCAGGCAGGCAAGTTAGCTAACTACGCGTTTTTATGTTATCACGCCCGAATGGTCTTCTGAGTGGGGAGCGCTATGTAGTCGTCTGGTTGTTACCGAAATTTCGGACGAATATACTGCCTCCTCCTTCGCGGTAAAGATGTAGGCAATTTTCTTCGAAAGCCTTTACGCCTTAAAATACCGAACCCATTCTTACGGATTGACAGACGTCACAAATAGGCTTCGTCCATAATTACTGGGCGATAACGAGAAGTGATAAACCGAGCGTGGCAGTTCAGTGGTTAGCACTTCCATTTTATATTTGGGAGGCCCTAGTTTTCAATCGAGCGCCGGACGGTCCGGTAAAATGCGCCACTACCGGGTTCTCCCTAATCCATGCGAGCTGACCAAACACCATTGCCCTAATGTGATTGTCTAGTCTGTCTTGCCACAGGTCCATAGCCTCTTCCAAAGCTGTTTTTCAGGTAAGAGTACGATGTGGTGTTTATTTTCAGATTCCAGTGTCTTCTCTTTGCCTTAAGGTCATCCAGTAGCTGTCTACATCTTCTTCCTCGTATTCTACCTTTCCGTCAGTAACGTGTTTTAGAACGTCTGTGTTTCATTTGACTTTAAATAGCTGCTACGACTGGCACAGCATAGTTAACAGACCTTAATTCCAGCCATAGATTTCGTTATGATCTTATCGTTAGACTTTGTATTATCTAAGTTCATCTCGCAGTTGCTGCAAGGAGTGAAATTGCTCAGATGGATACTCTGCGCTGTGCTGCAGCTAATAGTCCTAATAGAATTGCTGATAACTTCGACGAACCGAGGTGCAGTGCTTACGTAACGACATGAAGTAGCTTTAGAGATCATCTTGTAGCTAGTAAGTTATCAGATACGTCAGCTGGATCACCATGAAGACAAAGATACGAAAGTGTATTTATCGCATGGGATTTGTGGTTTTTGCGGCGGCAAACATTTGGTGCATGTAGATGTACAAGAACGCGCGGCGTCGCGAGCCGGTGTAGCTCAGGCGGTCGAGTGACTTGGCAACGTACTGGGTGAATGCGGTTCGATTCCCGGCAGAGACACGAGTTTGTTGTCCATATAGATTCCAGACTGGCGGTGGGGCGCACCAGATCACCTGTGAAAGGAGTCCCAAGGACGAGGGGCTTGGGCGTTTGTTGTTGCTCAACATGCATCTAGTGCCGGGGTCGAGAAGATTCACTGCCATTGTAACAGGGCTCCGCCTGCTGATGCTTATCCCGAACCAAGTGAATCTAGACAACCCACCCAGTAAGCTCCATTTTAATACAGTAGTCCCTCGGTATACCGGATCCCCTGGTAAGCCGGAGAATTTTGGGCCAGCTTTAGACGTCTTTTCAACCCGGTGTTTCGGTCATTGTCCGGATCACCAGGGGAAAATCGGAGACAATCCGTAATCAGAGACTGGTGGCGTAGGTAAAGCGGGAAGAGCCAACCAGTCTTAAAGTCCTCAACAGTAAAGACGTGATCTCTCGGGTGTCGTAGCTCTCTTTCCCTCTTATTTCGCTATTATAGTGAAATGATAGCGACAAAAGTCCCATTATTATCATCATGCACTTTTAAGTTAAGTGCATTATTTAGGCTTCAAGTAGCTGTACGTAGCTTTGAGTGGTGATTTTTTGTATGTACCAATACCACGGAATTTCTTCTCGTTGATCCGGATCACTCTTTCCTCCATATTGTCCGGTTTACCGAGAGACCGCTGTGTAATCTTTCCATATAGGCCTGCGTCTTCAAAACAGCTTCTTCACTTCAGGTTGTTGACAAAATTTGCGCCCGTTAGTCACTATCTCATGCTTGCCACATGTCCTGTCCATCTTATCCACTCTGGTATCATCATCATCATCATCATCATGACGAAGGGTGCATGCGCTTCACATGTCGCTGTCTACTTTAGCCTTCTGTCATCTGCCTTGGGTCCAGACATCCTCCTCAACCTCCTGTTCGAAAACACTGTCACTTTATGTAGTTCCCTTCATATGAGAGGCTAAGGTTCGTGTAGATATCAGGTAGCGTAGCAGTTCTGTATGTTTAATCATGACTGTACTTAGCATATAATTTTATAATTGGTAGACAACAGTGGCGCTACTGCAGCACCGAAACTGACCCAGTGTGGTGCGCCTTCTGAGTTTCATTGTCGTGATTGGATGTTGCATTATTAGGAACTGCCAGCAGCTTATATGGCGTTAAAGGAATTTTAATAATTTTTCAGTAGTTTCTATGTAGCCTAATCGTTTAAACGTGAATGGTTCATTGATTACACATCGTGGTGCTTATCGACACTCGATATCGGTTTACAAGATATTGCCTTATCAGCATTACTCCTCTGAAGGCCCGTTATAGTTCCTGATCATGGATCTAATTTTGAAATTATATCGTAGTGTGAGATAACTCTGAACTGTATTTGTGTGTAAATGATTCGAGGTTGACTATTAAAGGTAAGTGATGTAAAGACGACAGTAAGAGACATTCTCATTCTTTATGGTGTGTAGTGCATTGTTTTACTGGTCTGTCGATTAAACAGTAAGTATGCAGTACACAATAGGCGTGGATCGAGATAGGAAGGCTGTTGACCTTCGTGTTTTTATCTAAAGAAAGTTAAAACTGAGTTCCTGACTCGGTAGCAGGTTTAATGTTATGATGTAAGTCAAAACAGCTGTTTGTTTCCGTTGACAAGTGCGTTATTTTGGGGCCTGTTTACTGCAACACAAAGGGACTTGGCACCAGGTGAGTGACATATACACAGTATAGGTGCTTTTTAACGATACGAACAGAGCGGAACTGCAGTAGAAGGGGACTTGGCGAGGGTTTATTGTCAGTTTCATGTGAAAGGTAATAAACGCTTGTATTTATAATAATGTGCTAAGAGGCATGGTTTCATGTTTTGAAGCGAAGTGGAGTGAAGTAAAGTGAAGTGAGTTACGGTGAAGTTCTTGGGGACAAAAGTACCATTCACATAGGGTGACCTTGTACTCGGGGGTACCTGATTGTGTTGTGACTATTTTATTTGGTGTGTATATTGTACTGTGGTTGTTTTAACTTGTTTTGTAATATGTGGGTGTGTGTATGTTTGGGTTTTGTGATGTGTGGATGTGTGTATGTGTGGGTGTTTTGGTAATGTATGTACTTGTGTTTACTGTGTTTTTTATTTTTTGTACTGTGTTTTTGTATTGTTTCGTTTATGTATATTTATTCTTATTTGTTACTAGTGTAAGGACTACTGCCACCAAATGAAAACTCAATTGCAGTAAATAATAGTAATAATAATATCAGAATTGGGTGTGTTGAACGTTGTCGGAGCTGAAAGGCGTTTTAATATATTAAACCCTGACCGTTCACAGCACGGTTATATGCGCTTTAAAGTAAAAAAGTTCTTAATTTTGCACATTATATTCGTGTTTTTACATGATTTGTGTAAACAGGGCACAGTAAGAACTGGATTCGTGTGCGTGTGTGGGCTCGTTGTACGTACGTCAGGCTTCAAAAGATTAAATGAAGCACCGACCAGTGCTATCTTAGGAAATAACAAGACGAACATTGTACGTACAACGTAATATTGAGGCGCGTTCGCGTAACCGTTGATGCGGTCGAATAAACAAGTGTTACATATTCTGAGTGTGTGTGTCTATTCGTGTTTTAGTTCTTTCTTCCGCGCCGTATTATGTTATCATCTGTGGCCCGTCCGGCTCCACCATATTTTTCCACACGTTTTATAAGCGGCACGATTTTCGGAAAAAGATTTCGAACTTGAAATGTGTTTCGATTTTCTATGCAATTTTTTTAAGTACTTTCCATTCTAAGAAGAACGGAGAGAGATGTATCATAAATTTACCTAGGTCTTTTGTAAAGTCCCCGTTACTCTTGGCAGGTTTTAATGAAACGTGTATTTTTCTCAACAGATCTCGAAAACCCAGTTATCAGATTTCATGAAAATCTGTCCATTGGGAGCCGAGTTCTATTCGGGCAGACGGGCGGACGCACGGACAGACGGACACACATGACGAAGCTAATAGACGCTTTCTGCAATCCTGCGAACGCGCCTAAGAACTTAGTCCCTTTGTATTCTGCTAATTATACCAAGCCCATAAACACCATAGACCGAAAGCAGTGTCTTTAATTTTAAGACATGTGTTATGTAGGCTTATACTCTTTAAAGGCTTGAACAATTTTGCAAAGCCCACGTCATTATGTTTGCCTGTATTGCTGAAATTTCAAGCGTATCTGACCTTTCTATACATTTTTTTCTTCCCCGTTTCTAATGAGAATGAGGAAAAGTGTCAGCCCTTCGCTGTGTTGTGTCGCTGTTTCAAGGCCACCTTTCTATGAAATTCTGTTGGCCAGAGGCCAGGGTCGCAGCAGAACTTCACATTTCGTTTTGCTTACGGTTGGCAGGACTGATGGTCTAGAAGTGACTAACTGTTCAAAGTACAGCAGCGACGTGGTGACATTTTGCCGTGACTTTGGGATCCGCTAGCAGCTGTGGATGGCTAGATAAGAGAGCAGCGATTTATTTCACTCTCGGATTCAGTCCAGTTGCTTTCGATCCTGTCCTCGTGTTTGTTCACACTATTGACATATGTAATTGTATTTGAAGACTGAAGAATTCTGTTGTGAGGCTGTATAGTCATCGTATTTCTTACATAAGCTTCCGTGCCTCTATGCCGTCTTCTTTCTTCCAAATGCCTTCCCTATCCCCTTTCATTTTCCCGTCTTATCGCCATCCTCCCTTTTCTTCCCCCCTTCCTCATCCATTTCCTAAACGTTAAACTACCCAAGGTAAACATCGTTGGTAAGATGGCGTTGCAGGATGAGAACAGTGAAACATAAAAGGCCGCCCGTGTAGGCTTGCTGCATTATTTGAATGTTTTCCTCGAGTTACGCATTCTTTTTGAGAAGCAAACATGCACACACACGCACATACGCACTCAAAGAAAGTTCCTGGCATAGTTATATGTATTGTCCCTCCATTTACCTGGAGGCATTGATGAAAACCAATAAGGATATTCGGTCTTCGGGTCGAGATTCGAAACATGTGCTTCACGAGTACAGTTTGGAGCCGCTGCTGCTCGATCCAGTTTGCTTGGCGTGCACTGTCGCGTTCGTTGGGACGTCGAAAATGTAATCTGGGGGAAATGGAGCTTTCGATGCGTTGAAGTGCCACGATGATGACTCGTGTTCCGGAAGACTCAGTCTGACAGGTTGGTCAAGGTGTGAATCAGGATGGAATCTCAGTGACAGGCCTCTTCAGCTTTTCGTGTGGTCCGCGCAACTTCTTCAAAGTTTGGTCTTCAAGCGGGTAACGTATTATTCAATACTCAGAAGGAAGAATGCAGAAGTGTATGCATAACTCTACCTATATATTTTTCTGTATGTCATATGCAATGAAAATGTAGACTGCTTATGACAAGAGGAAACAATTGTTCGAAAAATTAAATTCACTGCGTAGGCTAAGGTGTCGCTATTTTTAGCACATGGGTTGGTAAAGTAAAGAATGTTGCCATAAATCAACAGCTCGCAGTTTTTCAACATTGCTTCGGCGGTGTATCTCGACTTTGCCAGAGAAGGAGTTAAAAGAGGGTTCCTCGTTTCGAGTGGCTCCGCGAGCAAAATAACATTGTGTCGCGAGCAAAGTGTTGCCAGCGAGCTGCGGGTTGAGCGGGCCTGCTCTGTGACGTGGACTGTTCGGCTATTACTGCGTCGTATTGAGGACAAAAGTGTATTGAATTATGACATATCCGCCCTGTTGGAGGAATACCGTATTTTTAAACGCATTCACAGTGTGCACCATATTAAGAGGACGTTTCCTGTATAATTAAGCTGAGAATGTTCCGTGCGTTTGTGTGACAGGTCCTTGCTTTATATGGAAAGGGAATTGCAAATGTATAAGCAATACTCTGAGCGTTAAAGGAGTATGATAAATCACCTTAGTTGAACGTAACTGTCATGGATGTGGAAGTAAAATACACACGGGCAAGTTTATCTCTGTGGTCTTTTCATGGTACTGAATCTGTGTAGAATGTCATATCTCGTGCATGTAATTTGTAATGCTCGCAGGCGTTTATGGTTGATAAATTAGAATTACGTTTAGCATGCGAGACTTATTAAATTCAGCAGGCTTTAAGCTGGTAAGCTGCGTACTGTTTTGTTCATTTTTGCTTTCAAGTGACCTCAGATTTAACAGTTTTATTGTAAATGTCGAAAATGTTGTAAGTTTACATACTGGGAGCGGCACTGACAAATCAAAATTGTATTTGCGAAGTAGTGACTAGCAGTTAATTTCGACGAATGCTTGTCAACATTCGGTATATTAACGTTAGAACTTGGAGATTACAACGCGCAAAACAATTGTCTTTTGTTTTCTATGAGGTGTGAAATTTGGTATGTCACATTGAGAGACGAATAAGCTATAGACAGGGGGGTGTTCAAGAACAGGGTGCCGAGGAGAATAAGTGGATGCACGAGGATTCGGAGAAAACTGCGTATTGAGGAGCTTCGTGAATTTAACTCCTGGCTGAATATTATTAGGACGTGCAAATCACCGATGGTTAGGATTGACGAGCTTGTGGTACGCATGGGAGAGAAGGGAATTTTCACACAAGGTTTTGGTGGGAAAACTGGAAGGGAAGAATACTTTGGAAGACGTGGAATGAGGTGGGAGGGTAATATTAAAACGAATATTTAACAAGATAGGAAATGTACTTATAACGTAACAATGAGGTTCGATCAGATCTTTGAATTCTGCACTTTTCTCAGATTATCGTACCATTTAATTCACCGTGGTTACACTTTCTGTTATTGCTTACAGCTACATATATTATAGAACGTTGCTGCTAATATTAGGACCTGTTATTGTTATTTAAGCGTACGTTTATTTTGTTAAATTTATCGGTCATGCATAACCTCAAAATTTTCACCTTGTCGAAATATTTTGTAAATGCTGATATAAAAACTAAGTGTATTCTTTATCTACACACCAAATCTCATATTCCTAGACATAATTACTGATATGAAGTAGTGTGATTTATCGGTTGTTTTCCCGTAATTATGTATCACGTAATTCGCATGAGGAAATGAGGCAGATAATTGTAAATTATTAGTAATTGATATTTATTTGTACACGTAACTGCGCCTCATGGGCGTCCCAACCTCAGAAGTCGGTTACACTTCTGCCATGCCCATGAGGGAGGACCACGAAGTCCACAAGGACATGTGGTGGCATTGGACAAAAAAAAATTATTTGTACGGGTTATTGTGTAAGGCAACCGTGGTGACACTTGTAACCGCGGTAGCTTTGAATGTACGTGGGTCTTCATGTAAAGTGCCTGTTGTATTTTCCAATTTGAACTGAAATTGACTTGACATTTTATAGTACTCCTCCCCAATAATAAAATCTCACCAAACTCCTTCCAGGGGGAGTCTGAGGTGTTCCATGCGGATGGACGAGCAGGCGGATTGACGTGACGAAGCTAATAGCCGCTATTCGCAACTTTGTGAACGCGTCTAAACATAGGATTGCAGAGCGAGGACTGGGGTTTTTGTGGCAAAGAATATGGACCATTGGAATGCTGTTGTGGAGACGGTGAAATCTTTGGGTTCCGCAAAATGCGGAGAATTTCTTAAGCTTTTCGGGCAGGATATATTTTAATCTTGTCCAAGGCGTCCGAACCAAACGTTCGTCCCACCCAGCTTCCTATTCAGTGGTGACTTGGTTTTATGCTGCCGGAGTGTGAAGCTGACAACTCACCTCCGTCTACTGCCGAGTGAAGAATGCTTGCAAGTCACCTCCCCTCCCCCACATACTTTCATGGCGTGATGTTTAATATTTTCCCTTGACCCTAATGATCAATAATACCAATATCCACTTTTCTCACGTTTTCTCCTAGATGCCACGGTGTCTGATTGTCTACCTACCCTTGTTGTTGCAGGCTGTGAAGCTCGAGAGTGTGCACTCAGGCCGGACCCGGTACCTGGTTGTGGTGTCGTGCATGGGTCGTCAAGACGCTGAAGAGAGTTGCCTCCTTGGTATCGACTGCAACGAGAAGACCACAGTGGGGTTGGTGCTGAGGGTCTTGGCAGACACGGCTATCACGCTCGACGGCGATGGGTAAGTTCAGACCGGCGTATCTACTTGGCAAAAAGTAGCGCCCGAGTGAACCGTACTTAGGCATTTGCGGTCGGCCCATTTTCACTAGAGGAGTTTGCCGACTGTTTAGTCATGCTGCGTGCTCGAAAGAAACAACGTGTAACAGTTTTGTGGCGCATTCGCTTAATTTTTATACCCCTTCAGCTATCCTAACAGCCTGGTACTATTTCACTTGTAGAGAGCGCTTTAATGTTGATTTAATGTCTCCCGTAAAAGTTCCCAATACCAAATTTTGCGTAAGTCCATACAGTGGGAGGTTCGCTTGTTAATGGGAACGGACGGACGGACGAACATCCTGATGCCATGTTACTCGAAGAGAGCGCTGTTTTAGCGATTTATTGCCGCCAACAATAATCGAACTTAGATCTTCATGTAAACTGCCCGATTTTGACTAAATTTGGAGTTTCTGGACATATTTTCATAAAAGTCCGTCATATCACCTGTCGAGGAACTGTGTCCAGTGGGAGCCACGCTGGTACGTGTCGACAGACAGACTAACGTGACGAAGGTAATAGGAGATTTTCGCGACTCTGCGAACGCACGCAACAGGAAAAAAAGTTTCTGGGTAGTAGGTTCTCAGGGTGGTGAGTATCACGGTACTGGCGGCGGTAACGGCGACTCTCTTCATCCGGAGGACAGTCTGCCAAGGCGGGATGGCCTTTTTAGAAGACCAGCTGGACGAACAAGTGTCTGCATGTTGGAAACAACGAAAGTGGAGCATTGTTGCGGAGGAGAATAAGAAGAAGAAAAAGAAGAGGCGGAGGAACGCCGAGGCCAACTCCAAGGCAAAGCGGAGTCGGGCGAACAGCAAACTGGCGCATTCGGTAGGCATCACCTGGGCTCAGCCGTGGGATGGGGACTCTATCCGCTCACATTGCACCAAAAATCGCAGCGAGTTAAGCTGGTCGAACTCGGGCGGTCCTATGGCAGTCTCGGTTCAGGGAATGATGATTTATGCACTTCATCCGTCATCCGCATCGCGTTTATTTTATATACCAGTTAAAACTGAATTAAAATTATAAACATTATAATTTACCAAGGATAAGGTCATTTGGGCTTCTCCCGATATTCAGAACTGTTTGGACCATCTTTTCAGTAGCTATTTCTGGACGTATTGTAGAACACGCTCTTGGGAACTCCCGTATTTTCCATCCCTTCCGAATGATTTCTTCATTGGAATCTGCTTATTTGTCAGTAGGCTTTACGGTATTGTTTTGTCTCATTTTCTTCCTAATTATGTCGTTATATAAATGGCCACTTCTTGATGGACCCGTAAGTGGTCCGAGGCATTTCATGACAATTTATACATTAAATCATAAAATTTCGTGTTAAGTGGGTTCCCTGTGACTACGATAAGCCGCAAGGTTGAAGATGGAAGAGACGACGATAAGCCGCAAGGTTGAAGATGGAAGAGACGGATTACAGATTTGGAACGTAAGCAGTGATTATATTGAGTAGGCAGTTGCGGACAGCCGATGTAGGGCTGTCCTGCAGCTGCTAGATTGGATAGGGATCTAACAACTGGCTGTAAACAACTAGCGTGCACCAGATAGTACACGGAGTCCCAAATTAGGCTAGGTTATTCGGCGTGATGTTGTGAATATGGTGGTGAGCTTTCTGATTGTATAAAAGGTGGGGAATTTTTTTTTATTAGGTGGCTGTTAGGGCTTTATTGAATTCACTTCGTCCATCTGATACTTACGGCATCGCGATAGTATCAGTTGAAATATGTCGCCTCATACACAGTTTTCAGTTCAACGATAATCTTGGTTGAGATCCATGGTAGAAGTTACAAAACTGCAGATGCGGTTTTGTGTGACTGTTCCGTAGACTTCAACAAGGCGCTCTTTAGTTCCAAGGTGTCGTACTTGTGGTGCACGCGTAAAATTAGGACTAGGAAACAAAGAACAGATGTTGGTAAATATTCCTTCGTAAATAGGACCATTAAAAGCTGGAACCAATTTCGTGCAGGCTTACTAGCGTCTTTCCACTGTAAACTAAACACGTTTAGAAAGAGGGTTAAGAATGTAGTTACAAGCAAGGGAATTGAAGTGGGGATTGAGTGTAAATAAGTGAAGTGATGTGAAGTGTAGTGATGTGTAGTGAACTGACGTGGTTTATATGAAGTTATTGTGTTTTGAAATTAAGTGAATTGAGTTACGGTGAAGTTCTTGTGAACAGAAGTACCAAGTACGTTAGGGTGACCTTAATACTGAGGGTACTTGAATGTATTGTGACTATTTTATTTGGTGTGTATCTTTTGTACCGTGGTTTTAACTTGTTTTGTAATGTGGGGGTGTTTTGACAATTATGCGGGTGTTTCGGTAATGTGTGTACTTGTATTTACTGTGTTTTGTATTGTTTTTACTGTGTTTTTGTATTGTTTCTTTTATATGTATTCATATTTGTTTTGTCTGTACTAGTGTAAGAACTACTGCCATCGAGTTTTCATTGGGTGGCAGTAGTAAGTAGTAGTAGTAGTAGTAAAAATAATAATATAATAAATGTAATTACGTGTACGCGTATAGGAAACGTACGGTCATCGGTGCAACAGTTTTCACGAAATTGACAGCCCCTCGTCGTTGTTACTTTTGAGATCATATATTACAGAATATCTCCCAAATCTGTCCAGAATATGAAAAGTGCTAGTAGATATTGTTTCACGCCTTCAAGTGAGCTTCGGCTCTGACTGCAGCGATTTCCAGGAAACTCAAGCATTACTTTTGCACGACAACTCAGTAAAAGAAAACCCTGTGTTGAATTTCATGAAAATCCGACTGTTCAGTCGCCGATACTGCGTCACAGACAAACAGAGAGACGTTGTCTCCTCCTAAGGCGTTTTTCTTTACCTCGTAAAGGTCTTCTCATGATGGTGGCAATTAACTGTCTTCTGCTGCCAACGTTTCGGAGGCACCTGCTTCATTGTTATGCCCAGAGAGCCCTTAGAACATTGACGCAGCACGCTCGTCCGAAACGTTGGTGAATAGCTGCCAAATCGCACGGTGTCATGTACAGTTTTCCAAAATATTCTGTCTCCGACTGCATTCGAAAGGTGCTGTGTCACATCCACCATGTTCATTGCTTAATTCCACAGGACGTAACATAACAAAACGAAATTTAGCTGGACGGTCTGTCAAGGTGTGGTGATTATGCTTGCGGTCGCACGACGGTGTTCGAAATGTCTGCAGGTGTTATCATTGCGTTCCTGTTTCTTGCTGCAGGAAGTTTGTGTGTGTGCGTGCGTGCGCGCGCGCGCGCGCGTTTGTGTTAAAGTAGATACAGGTCGTTTGTAATAATGGGCACATTTCTTGTGATTGCAGTGGCTTCAGTGTGAGTGTCTGCGGTCGGCAGCATATTTTCAAGCCAGTGTCAGTTCAAGCGATGTGGTAAGTAGGCCTGCGCCACTATCTCTCTCACTCTCTCTGAGTTAATACAAACAGCGCTTTTTAGCTGCCCGGGAATAACCGTTTGTAGGTTTGGTTGTCTGCTATTTCCCTCTCATAACTGTCCATATCTGTATCTTATACAAATATGTGACTTTGCTGTAGATTTAATTCCTCTCCAGCCATGGATCTGGTAGGGAACACCTTGAGGTTCTGTGTTCTGTAATTGTGCAATTTACTCCGTACTGTTGCCAGCATTTGCGGTTTCTTTCTTTTAAGGTGTGGCATCCCTGTTTTTGTGCTTGTAGACTACACAGTAAATGAAAACACGTCGAATGTAAAAAAGGAGAAATATATAATTATCCTTTTTCTGCTACATTTCTGATATTTATAGCCTGATGATGTGCTACTTTACGTAGCCGAAACAAGTAGCTCTGTTCACAGTCGCTACAAAAAAGTTGTGCATTGAAGGGTTTTATATCCTTTATTGTGTATTATTTACGGTATCCGTAAAGGCATTGTCGGTGGAGTTTTCGGTTAGTTCCTAATCGTCTTCCTCAAAATACAATTTTTCAATTTCTCAGTCTGAGTGTTTTTTTTTCCGACTTTAAACGAATATTCCACTATTCTCTTGTAATACTGAGTACCTGGTCGAGGGCGGGCATTTCTGTGTGTCACTTCATAAAATGTTATCGATTTGCGGTATAGCGCCACGTAGGATTTATGGTAAATGTAATTGTTTATGTTACTGTTCATATTAACATGTTTAAACACGTCTCATCCATTCATTGCTTCCATTTAGCCCGAAACAATATTGTGTAGAACTTATCCTATATAGCAAGTATCCGTGAATTTAGAGTTTTACTTACAAACTACTTACTTACTTACTTACTTACTTACTCCATGGTGCAGAGTCCTTCTTGAGAAGCTAACTGGTTTGCAGCTAGTCAAGAAATTCCCCGCATTTTATGGAATCCGAAAGTTCATTACAGCACTCACAAGCCTCCGCCACCCGTCCCTATCCTGGGCCAAACCAATCCAGTCCACATACCCACATCCCACCTCCTGGAGATCATTCCTAATATTATCCACCCATCTACGCCTAGGTCTCCGCAGTGGTCTCTTTCCCTGTGTAGTTTTACTTTTGCTTAATTAGGTAAGCAGTGAGTAGAGATATTTTTTTCTTTCTGTGGCTCGACAACCCAACTCGGGCCTAGGCTGCCCTGTGTTTTTGGATCTGTCTCTCTCTTTCGTACACACACACACGCTACACTACACTGTAGGGCTCCTCTCAGCGAGTGATCAGTTGGTCATAGAGGCCATTAGCTACGCAACAAACACAAGAGACAATCGTCCGTGCCTCAAACGAGATTCGAACCCGTCATCCCAGCAATCGAGCGACTGCAGACCTCACACCTTATACCGCACGGCCACCGGGATCGGCATGCAGAGATGTAGGTACACGCTTTCTTCATGCCTTGGCACCTTCTAATGCTTTTACCAGCGATTGGAAGTTAGTTGGGATGACGAATGACCCTGCCGGAAATATTTTAACCGGGGTTATAGTACGGTTGGAAAAATTGTCACATAGACCGCCGGGATTCGATTCTGGACAACTGTGTCAGTTTTTTCGTTCGCCACCACGGTCGTCGCTTCCCTGTTTCCTGTTTTTGCTGTAGGAAGTTGTATGTGAAATAGGCCGTACCGGTCCTGTACACCGGTGAACAGATCCAATTGTATTCATATGCAGTGGCACCAGAGACTCTTCACTCTCGGGATTGTAAATCTTGATGGAGCATGTAACTGACCGCTGACGTTTGTCTAGTGCAGAGTATAATGGATTGACATACATCTGCAACCGCTCATGCCTCTTCGTAGTGCGCTGTCTAGCATAAATGTCAATGAATACTTATTTTCTGATGTCCGGTTCAGGACATACTCCAAGTCCATGGAGCCCAGTTTATGGGTTTTGACAGTCGTCTCGCTCAAAAACTTTTCGACACCGCATCTGTCCTCGAAACGTTGTATATGTGTGTGTGTGTGTGTTTGGTTTTTTTTTTTTTTCGTTATATTACTTGGATAGACAGTCTAGAAATCGAGTAGTGCTAAACTACGAATTCTGTGGTGTAGTGCTGACTGGATTGATCTGGCTTAGGATAGGGACAGTTGGCGGGCGCTTGTGAGTGCAGTTATGAACCTTGGGGTGTCATAAAATGCGGGGAATTTCTTGACTGGCTGAGGGCCTATTGTTACCTTCTCAGGAAGGACTGATCCATGGTGCTAGTGTGTAGTGCTACTGTGTGCCTTATTGGTTTGATTCAGTGAGTAACATTTTGATTTGGGACAAGGGAGCCCCCTACCCATTGAGCCTGTTGTATTTGAGTGTCCCATAATAACAACAATATTATTATTATTATTATTATTATTATTGTTTACTGCAATTGGGTTGTTACCCGGTGACATTGGTTATTTTACATGTATACAAAATACGAAATTGGTTACCACTAAGTTTAAGTAGGGAGGGCTAGATGAGAAGCATGTAGTGGCAACTTGGAATCTTGGGAACCATCTCAGCATTTGCTTTTAGGCACAAAGAAACCAAGAAAAACCTGTGTCGAGGTGGCCGGTCGCAGGACCTTCCGAATACTGACTTCTAGCCAGCAGTCCGGCATCTAAAGTAAAAACAGCAATACACACATAGTACAACAAATACACAGCTTTACCCATTCTTGCAGGAAATATTTTTAAAGCTACGAAATGCTGCGTTTCCTGTCATCGCATGAATCATACGAAGTTCATATAAAGAAGAGTGCACGTTGGTACGTCGGGCCCAGATAGCAGGCACTGAGTCACCCTGGCTTACATGCACGTTTTGTAGTAGTTGTAACCCGTTTAGTCGTGAACCCTGCTGTAGTAGAAGTAAAGATAGGCGTATTGTTGCAGTGGAGGTGTAGATCCAGTGGCTTTTAAGAGACCGTTTTCCACGACCGTGTTTGTGGCGCCACAATCAGTGGCGCGACTTACCGGCCCGTTAGTTACAACAGGCGTGATTCCACTTTGAAGCTTGTTCCCCGCTACCTGGAGCGCGACAACTTTGACGCGCCACAGCTAGCGAAACATTGTCGCTTGGGGCTCCGTTTCCGCGATCGTGTTATTTACTGGAGACGCGCTATTATTTGTGGTCGTACGAAAACGCTCGTGAAGAAGAGTCTCTAACCACCTTTACTGGCTAGGGAGTGAGTAGTCTGCTTCCCGCCGCGGCTGCTTTGCCAGTGTGTTGGATGTGCCCCAGAGCCTGCCTAGACATTGTAAAAAAAAAAGAAACCTATCGTAACTATGCCGGGAGTGGAACCCAGTTTCCTTGATCCTCCAGCCTGTAGACTGGTCACATATCAGCTGAGCTAAACTTTCTTCGTTAGTAGAACATTACTGAGCAAGTGTCATTTATATTTTGGATGTTAAAATAACGCTCCAGGAATAATAGGCATACTTGGGAGGATAATATAAAAATGGGTCTTCAAGAAGTGGGGTGGGGAGGCATGGACTGGATTGATCTGGCTCAAAATAGAGACAGGTGGCGGGCGCTTGTGAATGCGGTAATGAACCTTCGGTTTACATGAAATGGGGGGCATTTCTTGACATAGCTGAGGACCTGTTGGCTTCTCAGGAATGACTCTTTTCCATGGCTTTTGGATTTCGGAGTAATACGAAATGTGAAGTGAGTGTTGTCATTTGTCGTATCAACTGATTTAAAGATCGAAATATGAACAATTACGTTTCCTCTGCTACACGACTCCATGTATTTCGGCAGCCTGTACGCTCATGGTGGATGCAAAACGTTCATCCAAAGCGTTGCTGCGTATCTACCAGACTACATGGCGTCACATCCCATTGGACCTTGATATTGATATTTACCACCCTGGGAATTCCAAATCTCACTCCTTCCTCGCGTTATTCTTTATTGTTTGGGTTGTGTTTTCTCTCGCACCATCTGTTTGTTTTAGACATGAACTGCGTCTAAAATTCCGCAATCCTCCCAGACGCTCGCAATCATGCTTGTTGCTGTGCCCGGTCATGTTAGTTTCGCGCTCAGTATGACTTCGCCCCCCCCCCCCCCCCCCCCCCCCCCCCTCATAACCTGCCCCTTTTTCGCCTTCTTTATCTTCTTTTCCGTCACTTTGTTTTTGGGCGCGCATTACTTAAGGGACAAAAACGAGGGGGGGGCGGCTTTGTCCACTTTCCC
>Ga0131853_10005646_pt1 | contig 22568 bp, 9 predicted proteins | sample TergutLab28metaG_FD_92764 | JGI IMG/M metagenome (GOLD analysis project Ga0131853, IMG submission 92764) | Labiotermes labralis P1 segment gut microbial communities from Petit-Saut dam, French Guiana - Lab288 P1 (version 2) (version 2) | ecosystem: Host-associated > Arthropoda: Insects >...
AGATGCAACAGTATGCAGATATTTATTTACTGCAAAGTCACTCTACATGTTTCGAGTGTCACAGCACCCATCATCAGGAGTACTAAAAACTGTAACCGCAACCTCCGGTACAGGTCATAATACAGCTACTTACCTCCAACGTGGCCTGATCGGGCCACGTTAGAGGGAAGTAGCTGTACCAGTATGATGACCTGTACCGGAGGCTGCGGTTACAGTTTTTAGTACTCCTGATGAATGGTGCTGTGACACCCGAAACATGTAGAGTGATTTTGCAGTAAATAAATATCTGCATACTGTTGTATCTGGTTGGATTTTTATTAACAACGATGTATGTTGTTTATTGTTTTACCAGCCTACAGAGCCATGAAAATAATTAAAAGTAGGCTTTCGACACTGCCATGCAGCCTATTTAGTGTGTCGGTCTGTTTGACCGGACTTTGTGGAAGATGACATGACAATTATGCCTGTGGATAACCGCACCCCCCCCCCAACTCCGTTCCACATAATTCCCTTAAATCAGCCAGAAAAACAGTGAGTCGTGTTTGTACAAACCGTAAAGTAACATGAAAGCCTACGAAGTTCCTTTTACCCCTCACATTGACGATGGTAACTAAGGAAGGATTTGCGCTAGATACACCGATTTTGGTATGAAGGTGGACTGTGAACTTGCCTGTGGGTTGTGTCAGCATGTTATTAGTGAGTCAAGCACTGCAAACATGGCGACGATGCGAATCGTTGGGACAATACCCCACAAACGTGGCCTGTACACAGTCTGTAATTAAATAAATAGCCGTTCATAAATCAAAGTGACAGTGGCTGTTGGAGTACACATCACTTTAGCAGGAAAACGGGCTTCAAGTGTTCAGCTCGTCAATCCATTTGTTCTATTGCCGTAGAGAAGCAATTTACAAGTATGTTAGGATATAATAAAGTTGTTTACTGGTTATTGAGATGTTAATGGCTGATTATTATCAGGCTGTGATGATAACGAATGTGATGCTGATAATATTAAATTCCCTCTCCAAAGGAAACCAGAATGCCTTCCTCAGTTTTGTTAGTTTTTGAAACTTATAGTGCTTCCTAATCTAGTTTCGAGCTTAATCGTGAGAATCATGTATATCAACAGATCCTCATATTTCTTGATTGGGTGATAAATAACCCTTTAAACGCCGAGTTCATTCCCACCTGCCATCTGCTAGCATTATTAGAAGCTCACCATATTCTCCACGTTAGCAGGTAAAGGGTTAATTACGATTTTAAAGTTTCAAATTTAATAATAACTTATGACACTCTAATGAATTCCACGGTTTTTGGGGTGGTGAATGAATTCTTTTTCTTGGCTAATAGGACTGTGAATAATGTTTAAGTCCTGAAAATGTGTGCGTTGAGAAGGCTGAAATTTTAAACCATAAACACTGTCACTCCGAAACAGTGAGACCGTCCCCGTTTCTTTCAGCGCTGTACCCAGTAAAATCATTGTGACAGAGTTTTTCACTTTTGTCACTGCCAAGAATGAACTTTCCAACTGTTGGCCCTCTCTCGTTTCGGATCTCCTGTGATTGATATGGCAGACCATAGAACTCCCTTTCCATCGATCTATCGCCCAAACTCCCCAAGCTGCACGAATAATTCATCTCCTCAGACGAGAGGTGGAAATTAGTTACAAATTTTGAACAGATAACTATCACTCTGTAAGGGGCTATTAGAGACCTCTTGTTTCATAAGTTTCAACACAAGCTGTAGTCAAGTCCATCAGCCATTTTGTACCACGCTCTTGCTTGCAAGAGTTTGTAAGAAGGATCGTTTATCACTAATAAACTATGGAAGGGACTCTATTGGCCGGATAAGATAATCGTATTGCAAAGCTTTACTGAATAGCCTCTAATTATGGACTGAAGCATTGACGCGGGCAGCTGTTTGAACACACAAGTTAGCTACCCCAGAGAACATTTCTACGTCGACTAGTTAACTGAAAGGAAGCAGGATACGTCGGGGCGTGGAGCTGCCTGACGAATTGCTGCAGGATACTTACGGTACGGTAAAAATGCAAATGCCTCCCTACTTAACATTTCTATTATTGCAATATTCTGTAACTATAACCATTATCATCATCATAAGCTATTCTGGAATAGTCTTCACTCCTTGTTACTAAACACTCTATGAGTGATCTGCTCTTCGCATCTACTTGTGTGTCCTGATGCCTTCGTCACAGTGACTCGTAGTGTTCTGATCAATTTTTTAGCCGTGTTCTTTGTGTGCGTGCTGTATAGAGAGTTTTTTTTATAATATTCAGTTTCTTTTAGGGTATATATTTTTTTCAGATGTCTGTTTTCCTTCATAATCTGGTCACGCAGCGCATATAAAAGCCAACTCATTAGAAATATTTTTTCTGCTACTTCCACAATCTTGATATATATGCACCCAGTACCCAGCTGTCACTAATATTGACCTACTGCAAAATTTCTTTCTTCGGATGCTACTTATAATTAGCTATTATTATTATTGTTATTATTATAGCAGCTGTTTTTCATTAAATTCGTTTATTCAAGATAGTTTTAATACTAATTATTTTTTATAATATTTTAAATTCTTAAACGTGCTTCGTATCGCTTAATTTTATGCTTTTTTTAACTTTTCGTTTTCGCCTACTATTGCTTCAGTATTTAGTCCCGGAATTTTCACCGCAAAAACCAGGGTTCATATCCACGACAATTTTTATGGGATTTCATATTTGAAGAAGGAGGCAATGAGACACGCATTTCTGTTTTGACGTTTTGTTGACCGTGCATCTCAGTATAATTATCTCAGTATTTAACCAACTTCATGCACAAAATTTGTTTCACAATAAATTTTATTTCATTCCTCTACATGTTTCGAGCACATGTGCTCGAAACATGTAGAGGCATGAAATAAATCTTATTGTGAAACAAATTTTGTGCATCAAGTTGGTTAAATACTGAGATAAAAAACGTATTTCTGTGTTATTCAGTGCTGTCTTCTAAATTCTTCCATTCGGACAGTCCTCCATACTCATTCACCTATCATCCTCGAAATGGATAATGGTATCATTAGCTGTCGCGGTTCCGACAGACGAAGCCCCAATCTACCGAACAATAATAATTGCCACTATTACTAGCTCGCAAGCGTGTTCACTTAATTTTACTTTTGAAGCCACAAACAGCACATAGTCAAGCAAATACGGCTGCTTGACGTCTAGAATAGGAGGTCTGACAATAAAGTAATGGTACTGGTTACAAAAAATGTTTTATTTTATTTATTCATCAACTACAACATGTTCACCTTCAAAAAACATCCCTTGTGCCTGCACACAACTTTTCCAAAGTTGCTGCCAATGTTTGTAGCATTCCTGGAACGCAGTTTGTGGGATGTCTTTGAAGGTCTGCGTTCCGGAACTCTGGATGCTGCTGTTGACTCAAAATGGTGTCCTTTCACTGCCAGTTTTACTTTTTGAAGTAGTAAAGTGCGAGATCAGGTGACTAAGGAGGCTGCAGCATCACCGTAATGCATTTGGTTGTCAAAAACTGCGCTCAACCGCGCATCCCGCTTTTGTTCTGTGAGATTCCTGGACACCATTTTGGCACAAATTTTTCTCATCCCCAATTCTTCAGTCAGTATCGAAAGAACGGATTCCCAGTTCATGTTCACCTCATCAGTAATCATTTTGACTGTTAATCTTCGATCAGATCGAACAAGTTCTCTTACCCGTGCTGTGTTGTCCCCTATCCGTGTTTCTGATGGTCGTCCGTTGCGCTGCTCATCTTCAATAAGGGTTGAGCCTTCAGAAAATATTTTGTGCCAGCGAAAGGCTTTTGCTCTCCAAAGGACTGCTGAAGTTTTCCATAAGTTGTGGTGGCACTGTCACCGAGTTGAACATAAAAAAAGATGGTCTACATTTCGGTGCGCGATGTTCCGTGCTTCCATTTCCATGACAAGCTTCACAAATACCTCCTGACATGTCACGCACCTACCCCACACCGAGGCATTGCAAAGCCATGCCACTGCAAGTGGAGATGGAGGAAGGACCAGGGTCAAAGGCTGTCTGTATTAGCGTGCTGCAGTATTGCCAGTACAGCAAGGAGAAAATTAATCTCTTTACTTTATTTTCGGACCTCGTATGTGAAACCTTATTCAGAATGACGTAATGACGATTCTTTCTTCGATCACATAACAACAGTACACTGAACTCCGGAAAAGTACGTCTTAATATTAAAGGCAGCAAATTAGCAAGAGGTGAGTTGGAGGAGAAGTCAGGGGAAGTGATCGAGGCCGATTCTGAGTTACTGTACTGACTTCCTTGTTTAGGGACCGAACAATACGAAGCAAAGAAGAGATTCTTTATGTGTATCGTTCTAATGACGTTCAGCAGTACCAAGTACTTTGTTGTAGCACGTACGGAAACAATATGAAAGAAATGGGCCTATTTGCTTATGTTGTCATTAAGCCTGAATAACATTCAAGTGATATTTGCGTATAAAGAAGCGTTGGTGAGCGTTACCACAACGTTAAGGGTTTTTATCATTTTGACCGCTTAAAATCATGAATTCGTTGTCGTACCTGTTTTGTTATCGTTAGACATTTACTCGTCTTCATTCAATGCCAGCCAGCGTCCTTACTATTGGATATCGCGGACTCTGCCCTGAAGTAAGGAGACCATATCCTGTAGTAACCACTTACCAATATCAAATACTCACATTACGAATAAAAGGACTGTACTTCCTGCATATACCTTCGTGAGTAGTACTTAATCGTGAAGATAACTTAGTTACATGATGAAAATGAGGAGCCTTTGTCGCTGACAGCGTTGGATTCTGACTGAAATTACCAGCAGTTATTCCCACTCCTCCTCCCTGTGTACTGGAATAGTTACCTCTAAAGTGTCCTGAACTTTTCCTTTCCATTTCTTTTCACTTTGCTCTAATCTTGCTGTTACAATCTGCATTCGGTACCTTTGTACTGCACGTACCGTCCATCAGCAACGCAAGAAATGACCACCCAATGAACGTAATTATGAGAATTATATATCTTTTGTTTCTTCTTATTTTCTGTAGAAACAAATTAATAGAAACTTTAGCATTGTTTAATCTTTTATGGCATTTAAAATCAATTTTTCCACGAACAGATTCCTGCATGACATGATAAACAAAAACCTCATTTACGATTTTCAGAGCAGCTCAAACCGAAGGCATCAGAAGCATCAGGTCGGAACAGTTTCGTCTCATTCATTCATTCCGCAGAACAACAGTTTATTTCTTAACTTTCCTTTTCCTCAGAGATGTGAAATACGGCGTAAAACTACGAAGAAGACAAGTGTTAAACAAGAAATCTGCGATGCGTAGGGTTAGAATTGCCGACAGGAGCTCCAGTTTCTTCTCGTCGGCTGTCAAACACACCTGTTGTCTACTACGCCTGAAAGCGATTTCTATGGTGTTTTCTCTCCATTGTCTGCTGTGAATTCAGTTGAACCTGTCCGTCCTGGTCAGAAATCGATTGCAATGCATCCGGTACATAATTTAATATGAAAAGTACGTTGATGGAAATTTAATATCGTCACATAATTTCACGAAATCTCTTTCTTTCAGTTAATTAAATTACAGGTTTAAAACTGCACAGCCGATTTAAAAACCAGCACGAATACACAAATACACAATACGACACAATTACATAAACAAATCTAAAACAAATAATAACAGGCAATGCAAGTTTGGGCACTAACTCGAAACCCAAATGAAATAGGCCTACTCTCAGGTTCTAATGAATTCTAATACAAAAAAGAAGGGTCTGCAATTTGTAACCGGTAGAGTCAACTAAATAATGTTTGCTTTCAAAAGTGGTTGTTTTTCTACATATGTCTTCATATTTACATAATAATAATAATGCACACACACTTCGGAAAGTACTAAGGTAAGAATACAATAGATTCAACGCTGGAACTAACGATATAAACACCATGAATAGTAACAACAGAACAGCTGCAACACTGTATTCCCTACGGACATAGTTTGACTCAGAAATATAAGAATAAATACCCTGCATAAAGGAGATGATGTTGATTATGTGAATAATAATAATCATAATAATAATAGTCAAGAAGAATTACCTTCAAGCACACAAAAGGAATTCGCCCTTGTCAATATTTTTAATCCTTGTGGTTTCTAAATGTTAATGTCGAATAATTTACTGTAATAATAATAATAATAATAGGTCCAGTGACTAGGCATATTCAATGTGCGTGACGTCTCGGAACATGGCTGCGCTTCCGTCAGCAGGTAAAACCAATATCATGAAACCTATTTAGTGGGTCCACTAAATGGAGAAAAATGGACTTGAGTGGATTAGGAAGAAGTACCGTCCTCCGAGAAGTCAAAACCAACATTCTACATGGTGTAAAGTTACAGAATAAAAAGATATGGGCTTTCGGACTTCGTGATCACAATAAGCTGGAAGAGGTCAGGTGCAAACATTTATAACTGTTAAACACTTTACTATCCAACTAATGGACAATATATAATTTGTAGATACAATTAAAATTATAAGATATTTAAAAGTCTCCAACATTTTTCGGATCACAGACGATCACTGTATAGGAAGGCACTATGTGCCTTCCTGTACATTGAACTACACACACACACACACACAACGGGTCAGAATATGCTGCCATAACACCGACCTTTTCCATGCCAACGAACACGATTTTAATTATTAGCCAAGCACTGTACAAGGCTCCCTGATGACGGATCCTCTGTGATCCGAAACATGTTGGAGCACTTTTAAATATTTTATAATTTTAATTGTATCTACAAATTATATATTGTGCATTAGTTGGATATAAAATGCTTAATTACCATTGATGCGCGGTGCAAACATGAAGATTTGTAACTGTGTCAATAAATAGTAACGAAAGGACTGCTCTCGTAACCTGTGTACTGAACAGATATCCAAAGAGAGTGACGATACCAGATGCTGTACTAATACAATTGTCCTCCTGAGGATGAGCATAATAGTGCTCGAAACATGTAGAGGAGTATAATAAATGTATTAAAATAAAGAACTTGTGCATCAAGTTGATAAAAAAAGACTATCATTATATTAGGATGCACGGTCAACAAAACGTAAAAATCTATAAATATCTATTGGATTTCGGGGTGGAGAAATATGAATTAGCTCAAAATTACAGAAAATGTGTTGAGACTTTTATCTCTTATTCATTACTTAAAGTGATAATATTTTAAGTTGTAACTGAGCTATCATGCTGTAACCGAATATACACTGCTATCAGCTTTTTTTTAGCGGAAATCCCGTACTCTTCTACCTAGAGAGAAATGCTGCTATCTCTATCAATCAGAGACGGAGTTGTCAGTACTTCTTTACTGTCACTTGAACGACTAATGGAAGAGAAGGATGAGTAATCGAGCAATCGCAGCTAGTTGAAGAATGGTGTTGATGGATGCGAGTATGCAGCTAGGAGGTTGCCACATATTTTTAGGCGCTTTCGCAAAATTGTAAAAAGTGACTATCAGTTTCATCATATCTGTCTGTCCGTCCTTCCGTCCATCCGTCTGCCCATCCATACGCATAAAATTCGGCGGATTTTCATAAAATTTGATATTTGATTACTTTTCAAAAATCTGTTGGGAGAAGTTAATTTTTATTGAAGTCTGGCAAGAATAACCGGTACTATATGTAAATTCCTATGAATGTAAATTTGCGACAGTAACTCGCTGAATTCTCCTTAGGGTAGGAAATGTTTGGGATAAAATTTGTAGAGAAAATCAAAGCACACATATTGTTCCAATAACTCCTTTTTCCGAAAATTTTGGCGTTTATGAGAAAATGTGGAAAAATATTGTACAGCCCGATGGGTCACAGATGGCAATAAAAGTAACGCGTGCCCTTTTCATGGTGGACAACTGAGGCTACAGACACACTTTCAGAATATGTAACACTTATTGCTTTTTCACGGCAATAGTGGTTAAGGAAATAACCCTCAAAATTATGTTATTCCTATCTTGCCCGTCTTTTTATTTACTAGTTTTTTAATCTCTGAAAATGCTAAACTTTTATTGGGTCGCGTTAGAATTTATGGCTACTTTAAACTCCTTTCCGAGGATGTGCGAATTTCAGTTAAAGGATTTTGTATTGTTAAGTCTTAATATGGTCGTCGTAACTGGATTCATAAAAGAACTTACTAAAATCCTATGTGACCTTGGGATTACTATGTCTAAGTCTAAGCACGAAATTGTCTTTTTTGTCTTTGTCGCTGGTTGTCATGAACACCAATTATGATAGAACAAAAAGACGGCAAAAAAAAAACAAGTTGAATGCTTGTTTCAGTTGTTATTTTATTGTTGACCATTGTAGAAAAAGTATACATACCCCCACCATTTATTCTGCCAATCTGTCTACTCTAATTTAATGAAGCTGCTTTCAGTGGTGTAAATATTTTGTGAGGATCATATTACAAAATTAGAACACTCAATTTACAGGACATTAATAAGACAGCAGCATTTCTCCGCCGATAACCAAAACTTCTATGCCGTTGTTATCATTATGATTATTCTGTAGGCTGCTTTTCCACGTGGTTTCATGTTTACGATTATATCGATCCGTCCCTCAAGGCCTGTAACGTACAAGAGCTTATCAAACGGTTGCCTGTGTAAACCGCAGTTACATATGGGATTTGTAGGATTTTCCTTTGTAGTCTAGTTGATACTCCAGCAGCTGAACATGTTACGGCTTTTGTTATAATTTTAGGATTAGCAACACCAAACAAGATTTCTCTTTTGAAGTACCAGAATCGTAAGCACTTAGGAAAAAAATTACACAGGCATACAACTTCATATTAACGTTTTTCTATGGCCAAACAAGTGGCAGATCAGAGAGATTACGTCCTTAAACTTCAGTATCGAAACAGTGATAATGTGTTGCTCTGTTCGGTTTATTGCATATCGCAGACGATATTGATAGTTGAGTAGGGAGCAGTGGTGGAATGATGAATGTCAAGGGAACAGCAAAGAAACTTGAATAACTTGCTCCAAAGCCGTTTCGCTTACCATAAATATCACACAGTTATCTGGGACAAAACCTCAGGCGCCAAGCTGAGAAACGGTCATCTGAGTGTCTGAAACATGGCACGGGACAAAGCGGTGACCTCTGCCATAAATTTTAAGTCTCAGTCATTCTTTGCCATTTCGGTAAAAACTGTCAACTAATCGTGATAAATCCAACCCACGTTCTTGTGTTCTCTTTCTTTCGCGTCTATTTTGTATACTCCTCTTCACATCCACACCGAAGTTTTCCAATCACACATTTCATTTCAGATTTTCATCTTCAGTATGAAGGTACATCTGCTATGCCATGCTTGCTACACATCCCTCCTGTCACTTCTTATTTTATTTAGTCACCGCAAAAATGCCTAGTGAATGGTGCATGGACGTAATGCGAGTATATGATCGAACCTCTATTAAAAATTGATTGGCCTTAAATGGCACCTATTATTTATATTATAACAAATACTGCACAGACCCTGGCTAACCCATAAGTACGTACCAGTGGCATTTGGTGTGTAATGTTCTCAGTGCAGCAGAACCCGGGTTTGGTGACCGACAGTGGCGTACCGAGGGGGGGGGGTTGGGGGGTTCAAACCCTCCAAACTGACTGTCCTGTACAAGTGTTATTGCACGTATTACATTTAAGCTGATATATTCCACTTGGGAACATATCAGCTTAAATGTAATACGTGCAATAAGACTTGCATAGGACAGTCAAGAAGGTTGATAACCGTAAGACATAAGGAACAGCTTCGTTACGTAACAAACAATAACCCCACATCAGCATAAGCCATGCACATTTTGGTCAATAGGCATGAATTCGACCAAGCGGAAGAAACATTGAAGCTATTAAAACCGTGTAGAAAAGGCACGAAAATGAATTGCTGGGAAGCCCTGTTCATGCACATACATCACAAACAAAATATATTAATCTCCGAACAGCAGGTTACTGACACTGACCCGCTTTTTAACCTAGCCCACATACCACGTGACCTACCGAGCATTCCGTAAGACAGTGTCTTCATATACAGTGAACTACACACACGCACAACGGGATAAATCCTATGTTGTACTTTATTATATCCATTTTATGCTGTTTTGGCTGTTAATTTGTCTCTAAAACAGACCGCCCTTGTATTATCTAATTACAGTCAGAATATGCTGCCATAACACGGAACTTGTCCATGTCAACGGACACGATAGAATCATATTAGTAACTTTTAGCCAAGCACTGTACAAGGCTCCCTTATGATGGATCCTCTGTGATCCGAAACATGTTGGAGCACTTTTAAATAATTCATAATTTTAATTGTATCTACGTATTATATATTGTGCATTAGTTGGATAATAAAGTGTTTAACACACAATTTTTAATATATTCCTACTACTTTTCGACGGCAACAATAGTTATACGAACACACCTCGTTAAATGAAACTTTTAAGGCCCAGTGAAGACAATTACATGTACGAAATGCTGTAACGCTGAATCTTCTACATTCCGTCCACACAGTGTGTTTATGTTTCGTATGATTCTCTCAACAAATGCCTGTTATTTTCCTGGCCAGCCTTAATCTCCTCTTCTTTCGAAGGAACGTGCGCTGTGATCTGTATGAAACTGAAACTAAAGTTTTGTTTATTATTTCAATGAATTTCAGTCTCGAAGTGGTGAAAGGGTTACATACCTGGTACTAGGCTTCTTCTTTTACACGACTTTGAGACCTGTACCTTTTAGTTCAAGTTAATAATTAGTAAAGAACTGTGAAATTCTAATTAATCAGTTCTGGATTTTAACAATTTGCATCCTGAAGCCGATAGTTAAATCGCGAGAGCACGAAACTTTGCATTAACGTTCGTTATTGGTCTCTGTTAGTCAGCTGGAGACTGTCTTAGTTGTATATTTGTGGCGTCCAGTCATTCAAAATCACTTACTGTTCAGTTTCATCGACTTTTTTAACTGCCCACGGGGGACAATATCCAGGAGTTGGGCCGCTGCCCTGATTTTGGGTAACTCTTATCTGCAAGATTAAAAATATCGGATAATTGAAGCAATGAATGGTTTAACGTAGTTATTTGAGAAAAATATGGTGTAAATAACATGTCATTATATCATATATATTCTCCTGATACTGCATTCTCCATTACACAATATATGAATAAACATGGGCTTCGTAAGACATGTTCATGGCGATAATATTCATATTGTGGTCTTTGTGTTTTGATATTCTTGTAGGCCGGTGCGAATTTGGAGAGAAATAAAACTCTTATCCCCACGGATGCCGAAATTCATGTCGCTGTCTGTGCAAATGTTGATGACCATCGACGGGAACTCACTATGGCATAAACCAAACGATCACAATATTCATTACTATGGTTGGTTTATATTCGAATTTCAGAATTGGCATTATCTGCTAATAGATAAACTGTCTTAGAGTTATGGGTAATATTTGGGCTTTAGGTTCGAAAGTTTTCACTTCTGTAACGTTCCACAATGTCTTCTGGGAATGATGCAGCAGTATTGGTGCAGCCATTATATATCTGTAGAGCGTTTGTACTTTCTCTGCTGAGGTGGATATATAGAAAGTTATAAATTTCACATAAAAACCTTTAAAGTGTTTAAGATTCATATTATACTCTAGGTATTAAGAAGCACTTAATTCTTCGACTTATTTATTACAAAATGTTGATCGTGACTTGTCTTAGACCTTTTTATGGCTGATATTACGTACCGTATTACTTTGCTTTTTAACGTAAATTCTGCTACTGTTAAGGAATTTTGCCACTAATTTTTCATGTCACCAGTAAACGTATTAAATATTTGGACAAATAAAAAGCTTTATGTTTTTGTCAATAGGCCTTATTGAAATATTTTGCCCTCTGAGTCTGTTGGAATGCCTACATGTACGTTTTCACTGTCTTTCTAAGGTAACTCCGTACAACCTTTAAACATATTCTTCAAACATTCTTTTTTGGATTAGTTCGTAGCATTAGTAATTCCGTACGTTCTACTTCGATTTCCTTATTGTCTTCCTTTATCTTTCCTGTCTGTGTATTCAACACATATTTTATTTAACCAGCATCCAAAATGGAGTCATACTTCATATGTATTTTTTTCCATAGACAAGGTTTATCCCTTTAACCTACCTGCTCTCTGGTCATGTCTATATTTTACCCTTTCTCACTCTCACATCCGTCTGTATTTAACCCAGACATAACCTTTCTGTCTATACCGGTGGCTACGCGGTGTAAGGCGTAATTCTGCGGTGGCTTGATTGCGGGTATTGCGGATTCAAATCCCAACAGGGTCATGGATTTTTTTCTGAATGTTGTGTGTTGTGCAGGTAGAGACCTCTGCGACTGACCGATCCCTTGTCCAGGGGAGTTATATCGAATTTGTATGTTTCTCTGAGTGTGATCAGGTTCCACAATAACATTCTGCACCTACAATGTTTAGGTAAAAGAGGTCCGACTAAACACACACACACACATATTATGCTTGTAATAAAACTCAATATTTTATCACAAGTAATATTATTATTATTATTATATTGATGGTGGTGGTGAGATTATTATTATTAGTTGTTGTTGTTGTTGTTGTTGTTGTGGTAGTAATAGTAGAAGTGGTAGTAGTAGTAGAATTAGTAGTAGTAAGAGTAAAAGATCGTGACACAATACCTCTACCTTTGACCCAAGTCACTTACCACAAGAACACCCCCCCGCACGACGCCCATTTTTAGTTATGTGTACTCATGGTTGTGGCACACAACAATGTTAATATTCTTGTGTTTACAGATAACGCTACCACTGTGTACTGTGAACTCTACATTCGCAGTTTTGGTTCCATCAGCCCTGTTACCATGGTAAGTCTGCTTCAGTCTTTTCGGTCATTCAGAGTAAAAACTTATAAGCACACTCCACAGATGCAGTACGACACTTCATACTTTGAAATTCACATTTTTTTCAAAAAGGTGCTATTTTTGTGCTGGCTTATTTAATTCGTTTGAGTTTGACAGTACGTGGCTACATTATTTAATCATACATTACCTACTAGAACTAATCAATAAGCGTCAAATAACTATTCAGCTTGTTGTATTTACCAGTTATTTAATTTTTCACATCGGGAATGGTGGCAAAACCTAAGATGTAAAGTTCGTATATCCTTGCCTGATATAATATTTTCATGCAATATTTAAAATATGAGTGCCAAACTGGCAACTCGGTTTTCGTATTAAATTTACTGGAATAACATTAATAGCCTACCATTAACTATACATCTACCTTCCCTTTTTACTGCACTAACCTTAATAGAAATTGTGAGTCTCGAATTGACATGGACTTGTCTTAATTGCTTGCAGATTCTGCTTCAATGACATTACATTGTTTAGTACAGTGGGAAATAAAGTGGACCGAAGCAAAGATATATGAAATTTACCAACGTACATTTCAGTTAAGGGGAAAATATGAAATATATCTTATTATAAAATTCTTGGTCCATCAGAAGCCTGTAATTCTTTAGCCAGACATAAAGTTTATGGAATTATATCGAGTATAAATTTTCTTTGGGGACCACGGTAGCGCAGTGGTTATGGTACTGCGCTGCAAATCGAAAGGTCGCTGGTTCGATTCCGGCTGGTATCATTGGAATTTTTCATGGACATAATCCTTCCGATCGAACTATGGCCCTGGGATCGATTCAGCCTCGAAAAGAAATGAGTATCAGGAATATTTCCTGGGGGTAAAGGCGGCCGGTGCGTAAGGCTGACAACCTTACCACCATCCTGTGCCGTTGTCATGAAATCTGGGAACCTTAATTTCTCGGAATCTTTTGGGCCATTCTCGGCCTGTAACGGGACTGCTTTAACTTTTACCTTATGAATTTTATTTAACTTATACATACGTTTCACATTTGGACTCTAAATAAAAAGACCTTGCCAGTGCCCAAGAATATGTTCCTTAGAATAAATATGACTACGCATTTTCGCAGTATTAGCTATGTTTAAATAGTCTCTGGCGATTCGTGATGACATGGTGTTTAATTAAGTAAATCTTTAGAGTGACTACCGGCTACTTTTATTATATAAGTTACCGTAGGCCTAAAGTACCCTCTCAGTCTTGGGACGTTATTTCGTAACATAAACATTAATAGTCTAATCTCCTTATTGTATACGGAAACACTTGTTGCATCGTTTTTATTATCCTTCAGTGTGTTTGACCCCACCACTGCCGGAATATCGTTAAATCAGCGGAGAAACACGTGAAACATAGTACGAACTAAGGGTAGAAATATCCCTACGTGTCCACCGTTATTTATATCTTACTAACTCAAGGTTTGAATGGGAACTGTCCGCGAGACTCTTTTATTTTCTCAGCTGGTCACGAAATTCTACGCGTTGTATGTACCCTGTAGTTTCTTTGCCGTATTCACAAAAGCCCGCCGCTTTTCCGCGTCCCGAGCGAGATCAGTCAACTCCTCCAAACTAGCTGCTTGGATATCCAATTTAGTATTACACTCCTATCTACACCGACGTCTTCCAAGTGGTCTCTGAGCTTCAGTTTTCCCACCGAAACGTCGTGTGCATTTCTCTTTTCCCTCATAAGTATTATAGACTTTTCCCATCTCATTTTTCTTGCTTTGGCTAGACAAATAATATTTTGCTAGGAGTAAAAATCGCAAGGCTCTCACTCTGCAGTTTTCTCCGGTCTCCTTTTAGTTCTTACCGCCTTTGTCTACATATGTTTCTTAACACCCCAATGTCGAACATCCTCAGCCTAGTTCCCGTAATGTGAGATACTATGATTTTCAACATGCAAAATTATAGTTCTGCACTCTTTAACCTGTATATTTTTTGGTAGCATATGGGAAGACAAAATATTCTGAACATCGTTGCGTTAGGCTTTTCCTGACTTTAACTGTACGTATTACAATTAACAAGCACGTTGACCACGCGTATGTCAGAGGTTTAAGCGCTCTGGGACCACTTAGGTTAATGAATTGTATTGATATGAGTAACACTGCAGATAAGCAAATGATATGCAGCTTCTATTAGAGTACATTTGTATGTAGAACAAAACTGTGACCGCGAGAAATATATGAACGTAGTGAGATATTTTAAGTGAAATTTGTATGGTTGTAGGTTATGAACACGCATGAAAATTTTGCATGACATTATGCTAGCATGACTTCGGTTATGGACAATATCACTACGAAAATTTGTTGTTATATTTATATTTGACAAATGTAACAATCCGAACCACATAGACCGAAAGACACGAAGATAATCAGGCATTGTGCCATTGCCCAGAATTTTTTTTTACACATCCTATTGCTTAAACTCCCTATATGCCTACTTCTGCGAATTTCCTTGTTTAAATTGTTTAAATATTGCAAGTGGTCAATAAATTTGTTGGCTTAGGAAAGGTTGATTTATGTTAGACGCGTGAAAAATATGGCAGAGAATTCTGACACCTTAGTGCAGTGGGTTAGGATAAATTCGAGAAGAGTGAAGCAGTTAAAATCCGATGTTTGCAATTTACTGACTTCGTCGAAGAGGTGATCCTCTTCTACCGTCATTTACATTAACATTATTACAAATGAAATAATTTAAAACTCCTGGCAAGTAACAGATTTTTTTCCCCCATTTCTCTAATAGACTTAGAATTGCGAGATTTTGTAGAAGAGATACGGCAGTGCACGCATTCTGACTCGTCCACAAAAAAGTGTTAGCTTCCTTTAATCATTACAAAGGCGCCATTCATGTAAACCTCTATATTAAGATGGTCGACATTAATCACAAAATGTTGGTGTAATTTTGTTTATTTAACCTCCGTTTCTAATCTGCGTAGAAAAGCAACTAAAGTGACTGACTGCGTTGTGAAATGCCTGCATTTCGATCCCCAATGAGGTCTATTTTTTCTCTTTTCTACCACTTTCAGACCGGTCTGGCCCCCACCCAGAGTCCTAATTGATGAGCAGAGCGAGCTCTTTCTCCGACAATAAAGTGAGTCAGCCCCATCTAATGCCGACGTTGCAAATTGTTTGGAACTCCAGTCCCACTTTTCCATTAGCCTTAGTGGCGTGGTCCTTAAGTTCAAGTACACTGTTAACTTTCAGATTTAACGTATCGCTTTCCTTAATGACGCTTTCTGAAATAGATTTTGTAGAGCGTTGAATAGGAGGCTGTCACTGAATGAAGGAATCGGAAGAATTGGCACCTGGAAGGTCATGATCCGTCTGAAGTCAACTCGTTTATACCGGCTAATTATTGTAAAGGCTGAGAAAAGTGGATCAGTGCAGTGGCTGATCGGGATCTTGATACGAATAGGGAATATCCAGAATAAAAATTAGAAGTTCTAAGCACATAGCCAAGGTGTCAAGTCCTTACAATTTTATATTTAATTTTTTTTATGAATAGAATTTCTTCTCCAAATGATTTTTTTTTATTTTATAAACACCAGTTATAACCACAGTAATCCTTCCGGCCGCACTATGGCTCTGGAGTTTCCTCAGCCTCTGACAGAAATGAGTACTTGGAATATTTCCTAGGGGTAAGGATGTCAGGTGCGTAGCGCTGACAACCATGCCAACTCCACGTGCCGATTGTCACGAAATCTAGGTGTCTCAACCCCCGGAAATCTTACGGCCTGTCCAGGCCTGTACAGGGATTGCCTTACCTTTGCTTTTATAAACAGATTATTAATTAAAGCACCTCATATATAACAATAAAACAATCACCCTCTACACAAAACTTTACTATAATAATTACTGTAATAAATTAAGTGTTGTGTATAGACTGGTTGTTGAATAGTTGCGAATTGTATTGACAAAACGGGTATCACGCACATTAAGAAGCACCTTGTTCTGTCACATGCGTTACGTGAACGTAATCAAGATAATGCTTTGTCTGTTTCATTTGGACGAGATACAAGATTGAAAGTGAAACTCAACCTCTAACACCTTGTAACATGTCGACACACGTTTCTGAATGGCCCTGACAAGTTCCTAATAACAAGCACGGGTTTTCAAGGTTTTTTTTAACATAAATTCATGTTAAGGGTTGTTGAAATTTGTGACTGCAGCACGTAACTGGGGCCGTGAATTGTAGTTTCTGTGCCATTGAGTTTGCATGTGTTAAATTACTCGACAACCTTCTCCAGGTAAAAAGTTTCGTCATTTCAGACAGTTCTAACCCCATCATTAGAACATGCTGTAACATACGGAAACACGTAATGCCTAAAATTCTGCGGACTCTTCACTCACAAAATTTAATTTGTTGGTTTGAAGGAGGCTGCTTGGAATGGCTAGGCTTAGGTACGTGGCAACGTAAGATGGTCTTAAAGAAACATGACCGAATATTTTGGAGAGAATTTTTCTGGCTGCAAATAGGGAAACTGGACGGCTGTTTTAAGTATGGAAATAAACTTTCGGTATTCCTAAAATAAACAATGTGATAATCACATAGGCGATGGGAATTAGTGGAAACTTGCATTCTTTCTAATCGGGTATGCTTATCAGTCTGCATTCATAAGATGCTAATGGAGTAGTTGTTCCCTCTGTTGATGCAGAATTATTAATGATTATTTACACAGAAAAAGTTTTGGGAAGTGTTTGCTGACAAGACCGTTAGGCCTACTATTAATTATTTTAATAATATATTTCTAGAATTTCTATCTAGCCAGTGACTACAATCTTTAATCCCTATCAACTGTTCTTATGCTTCAGGACCATTAAAATCAGCGTAATACAACCTGAAAAGTAGTTGGCATTCCTTATATGGCATTAAAACTTCCAATCAATAAATTATCTCTTTGTAAAAGAGTCGTGCGTAACGCCAAAGCCTGCCCCTGTTGTTACCGGTACGCTTTGAGTTGGTTAGCATTTGTCTTTCGAAAAGAGGTTACGTGTGTGTGAAATCCGATAACGTGGGGAAGGTTTTGAAAAGAATTTTAAGTGCCAGCGAAGTCCATACAAATGGTCAAAGAGCAAAAGAATTTGCAGTAGAGTTAGAGGTCTAAGGTATTTACTCTGTAAAGAAAGTAACACCCGTTTAATTAAATTGAATGGTACAGGATATAGCAGAATCTACAGCCAATCCCTTCCGATATAGCTGCATGCAACAGACTCAACGTTACTTCACACTACTTGCTGTATGCAGTAGGTTCGCTGTACGAGTTAAACGCCTAATACATATCAATATGCTCTTTTAAAGAACTTCTGTTGAACTTCAAATGTTTTCTCTTTAAATGTTTAGAACGGGTGCTGATGGACTCTCTTTAATTCAGATCTGCGGTTTTTACACATTTAATGGTTTGTTGACCGTGCATCGTGATATATTGTATACGTGCAGTGAGAACCAACAGGATGCATTATTTACTTTCAATTTATTTCAATAATTAACCTTTACGTGTCTCGAGCAGACTTACTGCTCATCATGAGGAGGTCAACATAAAAGCATGACATATACGAGCTGCTGTATATACACAGTAGTACCTCCTGATGGTGAGCAGTAAGCCTGCTCGAAACATGTAGAGGTTAATTATTGAAATAAATTGAAAGTAGATATTGCATCCTGTTGGTTCTTATTGTAAGGTTTTTACAACGTTGCTTAAGTCTAAAATAATCGTGTCTAGGTTCGTTTAGAAAGTGCAGGCCGAGTCTTGCATTATGCTTCATGTGCAGAACAACAGTCTCTCCGTCCCTTTTTCTCTTCTTTCTCTGCCTGTACGCACATGACAACTGGGGAAACGCCTACGAAATTCGTAACAATGGACTTTTAGTGTTGTTTTTAGAATACAGCAGAAAACACAATCTATTTGGAGCATCGTGTTTTTAGAGGGGGGAGGGGGGAATGGAATCTAAATAATTCCTCAATTTCCTATTTTTAGTGGGTCTCTTAAGAAAGTCTTTAAGTGATGAATAGAATATGTGTATGTCTGTGTGTGTGATGTGTGACTGTGTGTGTGTGTGTGTGTGTGTGTGCTGTATCTCTGTGTGTGTTTGTTTGTTTTTCTGTGTGTGTGTAACTGTGTGTGTGGTGTGTGTGTGTGTGCTTTGTGTCTGTGTGTGTGTGTGTGTGTGTGCTTTGTGTCTGTGTGTGTGGTGTGTGTGTGTCGTCTTTACACTTCTGAACTTAGAAGAGTCAAGATATTGTGGCACTGGATATGGCACAAATAAGCTATAATTACTATTTGCATACGTGTAAATAAAATCCGTTTTTTGTCAAATGTTCTATTTCAACACTTGTATAAAATGTAAGGCATAAATATTTCTCCTTTCAAAAGCCTAATTCCGACTTTACCAATTTAGTACAAAAATCATAGTACATTACTATAGGTTAACTTGTATAATACACAGCAGATTCTCGCTGGCACAGCATAATATGTACTTTATTTTTCTGGTCCACTGCTTTCACTTTCGCTAATTTGTAACGTACGCTAAATGAACTTAACCATGCGTCACCGTCAGAACACACTGACAGTGTCGCGGGGTAACACGGAAACGCGTTTGTAGACACAAAATAGTGCTAAGCGTAAGGCACTGGACCAGAATAATGAAGTGCTTCAAACAGCCAAACGGTATAAATAAAATGTAGTTCACAGCATAAAATAATACGCAATCACGTTAGGTGCCCTACCGGGGAGGCCAGTTCTGCGATGTAGAAACTGGAAAACAGCTTTACATGGAGGTTAATTTTTATCGGTCTCGGGAAGAAGGTGGACCGCATGCAAGGGAAAGTGCTTTGAATAATAGAAACTAACCCATTAATCTAAATTTCTGATTGAAAATTTTCTGGCATGATACGCAAAATGTGTTTGTTATTAACAATATTAGCCACATAAATGAAGTTTTCTCCCAGGATTGAAATTTTCGAAATGTTGCAATAAAACTGAGAAAGTGTGGAGCTGCGGAAATTTTCAAAGTGTGCTGACCCTTCACGAAATGGTAAGCCAGATGTTCTGAAAACATATTTCACATTGCATTAGACTGTACTGCTTGTAACTGAATATAGTATTTGAGTGACTGAAAATTTAGAATTAGTGAAGTCATTGCCAACGAGACGGGAGGGGAGAGGGAGCCGGTACAAATTATCGGGGCCCGGGTCCCGACTATGTTTTACATGTTCTTGTATTTCTAGATAATAATAATAATCATAATAATATAATCATTATATTGTACCAATTAAGCCCTTCAGACAAAGCCCAAGGCACTCTGCAACTCCGAGTTAGTTTTACCGACTTAGTGTAAATGATTTTATCTCGCCCACCCTTTTTGGTGGACCCAATTTTTTTTTACCGGGCACCGAACCCGCTCTCGGCGGCCCTGAGTGAAGTAATGGCGATATATTGAGTGATAATAAAACAGAATAAAATATGGGCACAGGATTTCATCCCGTGACAAAGCGATACAAAACCGAGATTTAACGTTTCCAACATCCAAATCGCTGCAATACGAGGTATAGTGTAGTAGTTTCGTGTGAGTGGAATACATCTTTAAGCAGTTGCACTGGAGGTACTAAGAATTATTTCAAATAAAGCACCTACATGACCGAAAAACTCTTATAATTGAGATACTCGTGTTATCTGTTGGTAAATTTTTTTAACAGTTAGGCTACTTTGTCTTTCTCTAATGCCCTGCGGCAGCATTGTATTGAAGTATTCATATATCTTTGGAGAAATTGCAGATGGTGTGCAAGAAGGATGTTAATGGTTTTCTGTGGCAAGAAAGATCGATGCAACAACCGAGAAATCTACTTCATTTATTTATCCCTTGGTAAGTTAGCGATATACTCATTAGATTTCGCTGAATAGTGTCGAATTATTGAATGTTAATGAACTATGAAGTACAATTACAACAAGGAAGGAACAAAGCGGCCTTTTATAATTTGAAGCACTGTCTAGGTATGTGCTGGTAGTGAGAGGAAAACCGCAATGAAAGGCAGGACGTCCTGTGTCCGATTCTAAAGCTGGAATCCCAGAATACTAGGCAGGATTTCTAACTGCTCGGTACGACCAAACTGATCAATCACTTCGCTATTTATAATGTGTTAATTTGTAGGTAACCAAGTGTGATATTACTAATTACTGAGTTAGTTCCCCATATGCGCCAATAAATTTCCAATAGATCATTTTTGTAGCTGCGTCTCTATTATAGTGTAAATTAAAATGATCAATCAGAATAACTGTCCGATCATTTCACGCATCATAATACTCACCCTGCCACCACCAGCAGACCCAGCATATGTAGCCGTCTGTTGAATTTATGTACATTATTCGGTTGGTGCAGACATACAAAACCACGAATTTTAAGTGGGAAAAATTACAAGGTTTTGAAGCTTACCACTTTCATACAAATTACTTTTTCACTATTTTTTTTTCAAATTAAATATTAATATGTGTTGCAAGTACCCTTTTGCAGCTGGTGTTCGTCTTCAGAGGAATAGCTGATAAAATATCCAGACCACCTCTGAAGCCCATCCAGAGTTTTATTCCGTGGATTACGTGGGCTTCTCTCCAGGCAGTTCGGCGCTCAAAGCGTGAACACCGCTCACTCCTGTCTAGTGTCGAGTTTAATAAAGGGCCAAGATTATGCCTTCATGGCATTAAGAGAAGAATTTTACTTTCTTATCGTAATATCATTCATATGCCGTTCATGAAGCGTGTTTTTCATGTAATTCTAAATAAGATTACTTCCAGTTAGCATACATGATCTCATGGTATACCGAAGTAAAGCGTGAGATATATTATGGTGTACAGGGTGTGGTGCGACATTCAATTTAAATGAACAAAGAGTAAATCTTATATATTGGCTGTGTTTTTGTCCGCCACTTGATTAAATTTTCTTAATTTATAGGACTATGCAGTGAGAAGGGGGGAGCGACTACTGAAAACTTGAGTGCAATGAGCACAAAAATGTGTACTACTTGGTTCAATTCGTAGCACAAGTTTTAGCTTAATTAGCTTTGTCTCAGTCCATGCACAGGAACTAAAGTGTATTATTGTTAATTAACTATGAATAAAAATTCCGAGTTGCAATTAGAGAAAAGGAATGTGGCCGTACTATATTACATACTACTACAACATGTACAGAATCTCGGTGTTTTGTTGGATTGGTACTATTTTTCTCTAACAAACTGAGATTTCACAAACTGACGCGCTGTTAGTCACTATACGAAGAGCGTTCACTTGTTCTTGCCACTGCTAGTACCGCTGTGAGGAAATGGAATATCTCATTTAGGCAAACGACTGTCTAAGGACCGGGGTTCTATTTCAAAAATGCGCGCGCAAATATTTCTTCTGTTCTCCGCTGTTTCGACTTCGAGTTTTAACTTCGTGTAGTCTTGCCTTCTTCGTCTTGCTCTGAAAATGTGCGAATATGTGAGACGGCATTCCACGATTCAGAACCATCTGATTCTGTAAAGTTATCGGGGGTCGACGTAGCTTCCTCTTGTTTCAATTGCTCTTGCGCTGTGCAGTTAATGAACCCATCCACTTACGTTGCTTAAGTAC
>Ga0131853_10005647_pt1 | contig 22567 bp, 18 predicted proteins | sample TergutLab28metaG_FD_92764 | JGI IMG/M metagenome (GOLD analysis project Ga0131853, IMG submission 92764) | Labiotermes labralis P1 segment gut microbial communities from Petit-Saut dam, French Guiana - Lab288 P1 (version 2) (version 2) | ecosystem: Host-associated > Arthropoda: Insects >...
AAACTGCCACCATGCGTTCAAGTATCTCCTTTGGCTTCTTACCTTCTTTAGTAAGAAATTTTATAACTGATCTTTGCTCCAAATCGAGCAGTTTCTTAGAAACCTCCCACATAGGTTCACTTGACATGCTGTCACACTGACAGTTAAAATTGCACTGAGCTGAGGCTGCATATGTGACACCTCAAGACTTGTCCCAACATGCACAGACTTGTTTCAGTCCACTCATAGACTTCTTTCCTGCTTAGGTAGATAAATTATTGAACACCCCTCGTATAATCCCACTTCATGTCTGTAACAAGAACTTAACCCAAATATGTTACATATGTATAAGTAATGAAAATTTGATAATTGTCTTTCTAAGTAATGAATAATTTTCAGTAATTTTTTAGATGTAAACATTATTTTTGTTTATAAATTCACAGCATGAATATTGTAACATTAATGCTTTTGATAACAGAATGGATTAAAAAAATGGAGATGAAAGATTTATTAAGTTTCACACAGTATCACAGCTTCATAGTCTGTGTTAATTGTGGTGGTCACTGTGACATGTTGGAAGCCATCAAACAGTTTCATTCTAACTTCAGCTGCCTCTCAATATCTTTAACATAAACCTCTGGTATTTTGTGAGCCCTAAAAGAGAAAAGAATGTGATGTTAGTATTGGGCTGAAGGAGACACAACATAAACCAAGGTCATGAAAATCATTAAGACATGAGTTTTACAGAAGTTTTACTTATAATACAACAAAGTTTTTAATGTCACATTGCAGTAATAACATATGCAGATTGAGAGGCAAAAATGCCGCTCGTTTTAGTGACTCATCTAACCAGTCATTCGCAAGAGGCACTGGATTGCCTTTCATCATTTAAAATTATATAATATCAGTTTTACATGAGGACAGAATACAAAACGAAGGGGCAACTGACATGGGGGAATAATTCCGATCAGAGTTCTTCGCGTTAGTGATTCTAATAGAAAAGAAAGGGAATGTTCTTGGTGAAGTTTATTATCTTGTTTTTAATTTTTTTGTGCAAATTCTGAATTACATATTTGTAATAAGTTTTAGCTGTATGAACAATATGTGTCTATTTTATTTGTAATATTTCCTATGTTTGTTATTTGTTGTATTATTTGTCTACAACCATGTAGCATCACCAAGTAACCCAGTGAGGGTATAGAACTAGAACCTGCCCTTTTCAACCATGGTCATAAAAATGGTTCAGTTCCCTTCAGGTTTTCTGACTGTCATTGTCTGTACATTTTTCAGTTATCCTAACCTAGCGAAATTCCCTGCGCATCTCATGGTCCATAATTCATAATTGCAGGAAGAGGAATGTTGTGACATTAAAGTTGATGTTTTTAAAACAGTGTTTAAACCAATGCCATGTAAAGCAAACTCCATTTCCATTTCTTACATTTATGTTCTTGGTAATTTGAATTTTGTGATAAATAAATTTATATTTTCATGTAATAAGTACTTATAACAGGATATACTTTTTAATATTTTTTTTAATATTTGTTCCCTGCAGGTTATTTTATTGTGTTCCCCTCTTCCTTCATGGCATGTTACGGAGTGACTTTTACCTTTTTATCGGTATTTCTAGTCAGCAATACATTCACTTTTCTTTACCTGAGTTCTTCAACTTTCTTCTTCATTACCTCCTTTATACATCTCTCTCTTTGCACTTCCTCTATTTTAAGTGCAACACCTTCCTCATGTCTTCTTTGCTTTTCTTTGATTTTTTCAAGTTGCTTCTCCTTTATCTGCTTCATTATATCAAAACGATATTGCTCTACTATCTGTAAAAAAAAATTATTAAATACTACACATACTGCATTGTGCTATAACATTAAAGATAGGTCAGTTCCCTTCTTTAAGAAATATCATGGCAATAGTTTTTGGGCTTTAAATGTTTAACGTTAATGAATGACTATGTCATGGTAGCGCACGTGATTTAGGGACTACTGGCAGTGGAACATGCACATACATTCTTGTATCTATTTCTATTCGAACTCAGTGGCTTACAGTTACCAATTTGGACTTACATAATAAACACAAACACATTTGTATTCTTTGTTTTTGAAACGTTGTGCATGGTATTGTATATAAAAATTGGTCCTTTCTGAGAATGCAAATGCATAGATGAATTCAAACTATAAATATAATTTGTTGCAGCTATAAATAATATCAAATCATACGCACATGCTGTTTCTTAAGATCCTCTTGTCTTTGCTTCTCAGCAGCCTCATTCTGTATTTTCAAGACTTGTTGAAATGCTCGTTTTTCACGGGCAATCTCCATTGCTTCCATGCGTCTCCGGTCCAGTATCTGCAAGCAGTAGCTTAACAGTAACTGAAGCACTAATATTCAGTGAGGTTTTGCCTCAGAGCTGGTAAAATTGTAAGACTGAACTCTTCATTCACCAGTCATGATAAGAAGGAAGTAACTTCAGTGATTTAATGCTATGTAGCATAATCATAATTGAGAAACTGATGGTCACTCAGCTGGCCAAGACAATGTCCAACTTCTATGGCACATATCTTTTCCACTAAATTAACCTTTCATATCGATACAAAACATGAAGGAAGTACTCAAACTTCAGTGTAATATTATGCCCTAACCTGTTCTTCTCGAGCTTTCTTCATATCTGTATCATCATCTTTCTTTTTATGCATTGCTTCTCTCTCTCTATTTCTGAACTCACGTTCAACTCTGTCTTGAATTCTCAGTGCATTGCGTTCATCCATCTCTGCCTGCAAATAGCATAATTAAAACAATGAATGAAGCAGAGAGGTATGATTTGACCAGTGACTTTTACTTTCACTGTCTTCATTATTCCTGAAACGTCTATGCATTTACTGGTAAGCCTAATTCCACACAGTGGTCACTGGTTACAACAAAGTCTGATTTCATGTTTGTGTGACCGTGCATCCTTAATATGAAATGATTTGTTAGACCAACTTGATGCAACAATTATGATTTGTTGATAAACCAATGACTCAACATGTTTCAGGCACCATTGTGCCCATCTTTAGGAATGCAAGGCTGTACACTACTGCATATGGTTTTCAGCACCTGAAGTGCTGAAAAACATAAGCAGTAGTGTACAGCCTTGCATTCCTAAAGATGGGCACAATGGTGCCTGAAACATGTTGAGTCATTGGTTTATCAACAAATCATAATTGTTGCATCAAGTTGGTCGAACAAATCATTTCAAAGTCTGATTATTGTGAAAAGTATGTAAATAAGTGGTATTTAAGTTTCTTGTGGTGGTCTATCAAGACAGCTGCCTTCTGGGCTGTGACCACATCTTGTACCCCAAACACGGAGGCAGCAGGTTCCTCTGAAACACAAGGGCAGGCTACCAAACAACAAAATATCATATCCTGGAAGATGAAAATCTACAATATGCAGGTTAATTTGGTTACATCTGTCTGACCTGTAGGTCACGTTGGTTTTGTTGTAGAGCTCTCAGTCGAACTATTTCTTGTTCCCTTGCCATTCGCTGAGCTTCCTGTTCCTTCTGTCGAGCTGCCTCTCTCTCTGCTTTCATTTGCATGTATGCTTGAATCTACAGAACAAAAAATCATATTAAGGATGAAATGCAAATCTTTACAAAGAACTATTTACATTTTTCCATCAGTATGTAGCAGCTTCTTTAACTTTAAGCACACAGCATTCTATTTTGGTATAATATTTTTGGTAGTAAAACATTTATGACCTGAAAGTTTGTTATATACCCAGTAACAATCCCGCATAAAGAGAATAAAGTGTAAAATAAATTGTAATTTGCGACATGTTTATAATTACACACCATACAAAATTTCATGTGTCTATAGACCGTAGTTCATTATGATCAGAAAAGAGGACAGGAAATCTACAGCGTGTGGAGTGCCACATCTTTTCATGTTATTGTAAAAATATGCTTAACAGACATGAAGTGCATTTTACAAGTCTGTCATCTTGGAAGCTATTGTGTTTTATAGTTCATACTGGAAAGGAGACAATTTTGTAATCAGCCCTTGTTCCAAAAGACATGCCAAGAACAATAGCAACAGTTCTGAAATTCTCTGTACACCACTCTGCAAGGCTATACTTTGTGTAGGGATCATTATCATAATTCTTAAGTAATGGCAAAGTTTCTGAAATCAAGCAACAATCGAATATGTGGAGACCATTAAATTAAACAGGAAATAACTGCAGAACAAACTGAAAGAAAGCAATTTACAGACCGTTTTGTGTGTGTGTGCATGCGTGCACGTGTGTGCGTGTGGGGGTGGTCAGATTGACTGAAAAGAAAAAATGGTGGTGGTGTTGGTGATTATGATGATATTAATCACACAGCTGAACTCCAGGCAGTAATAAAGAGATGGCAAGAGAAGCATAAACCTGTCTGTGATTCATTGTAATTGACACATGGGTGGTGTTGATAAGAAAGATCAGGTGCTGTAAACTGCTCCTGGTGGAAGGGAGAAGACTGTGTAACTGGTACATGATATTATTTTGAACTTAGCATAACAGTTCTCAGTTTTGTGGTCATACATAGGAAGAATACAGGACAAAAAACTGACAATTCAAAAATTTAGGCCAGATTAAATGAGGGGTTATTAGTAAAATATTCAATGCAGCATGAAGTACTGGGTCAACATGATGATGACAACACTGGAAAGAGGCTGACAAAACACCACTTCACAGGGAGAATACATCTCACAGAAAATACTTGTAAATAAACAAGATGGTGTGTGGTCTGCAGTAAGCATGACAACAGAACAGAGATTGTACACTGGTGTCAGAAGTGTGATGTTACTCTGTACATCAGAAGGTGTTTCAACGCTTATCATACAAAGAAGAATTGTTTAGGTAATGTAATTATTATTTACAATCTAAAAAAACCATTCAAAGTTTTATGTGTATAGAACAATGAATATGTTATTTCAGATCAAATTGCCGGAAAGTTGCGACTTGTTTAAGTACAGTTTAAATAATACACTTAAATAGCGCTCCCATAAAGTTGTCACCCAAAACACTATAGTAAGGGATGCAGACTTCACGGCACAGTGATGCCGCATATGCACCTCTGTACATATGAATCAATGTTGTTTTGAGCACAGTCACATCAGTTCCCCTGCTCTCAACATAGAAATGCTGATTAAGCAACACAGAAAACCCCCAACAAAATTCCCTTCTGTAAGCTGTGTGAAATGGCGAATTGTTATCAAAAATTTACAGCAAAATCTAACATAAATTGCCTATATCATACTGTAGGAATACTTGTAGCTCTCTGAGTATGGGGGTACCTGACAGTACCAGTGCTGTAAAAAAAAAAAAAGTGGAAGGACGAGAAAATCATGTGGCAAAATGTGAGGTTAGGCTGTTCTCTTTGATCAGTCCAGAACTTAGTTCCACTTGCCTGGGTTTATAAAAACTGGAATAAAGTTGGGATAAGAAGATTCCTGGCATGGATGTCACTGAAATGTCAGTCCATTACTCCTTTGAACACTGATGCACAGATTTGGAGCCATTAATCATACAGCACAGATTATGAATAAAATAAAATAAAATAAAAAAGAAAACAATTCTTGTATCACATGATATTTCAAATTTACCTGTTTGATTAATAACTCCTGTTAAATTCTCTTTAGTGACAGATTCTACTCAAATGCTTCATAAATATGAATATTTTGTGTTTTTGATTTATATTTAATGTTATCCTTATCCACTTCAGACACTGTATGGAACAGAAAGAGCAACAAAAGTCTACTGATACACGTACAATCGGGTGCTTTGATTTTTATCATACCTTCATATCATTAATACGATCTTCCTCCAGTTGCATTTTATGGAAATGTTCAATCTGACTGTTGATATCATTGAGATTATCCCGTGTCTGCTTTTGTTCAGCAAGCTTCCTTTTGTAGGCTTCTTGCTCATCCAGTTTAATCTGCATTTGAATTTCAATGATAAGCCTACTTTCTTCTTCCTTACATTTCAATTCTAGGATTCGTTTATTCTCATTCTCTGTCATCTGCTGTTGGATCTGCTTCATGTATTGAATCTTCTTTATTTGTTCCTTCTCATCACGTTCTTCTTCGGCCTGTAAGCACAGCAAGACTATAATAAAATATTTCCATTTGGCTGTCATAGTACCAAGTGCATATTTCTGTGTATGTTGAAAATACTGATGAATGTATTCTAATTTACAGCACATTGAAAACAAAACAATTTTCATCTTCCTCATTTTATGTGTTATCTTCTTGAGTTCAGTCACTGAATACTGCAATATATATATATATATATATATGTGTGTGTGTGTGTGTGTATGTGTGTGAGGGTCACTCCACAAGTTATGGCAATATCTCTCTCTGTCTCTCTCGCTTGCTCTTTTTTTTAAGGAGGCTACAATGTGAGAAATGGTATATATATGTCTGAAAGAAGTAGGTGGCAAGTAATTGTAAATGTTATCATCAGATGAGGGTACATGTACTGAAGTCACTGGTAAGAGGAAAGCTAATGACATGTATTTTGAAGCATCGCTATGTTACTGTGGCAGATAGAATTAACAAGGAACAAAGAATATTGCACAAACTACTCATACAAACTGTTTACAACATTCAAATTAGGAGAACTCTCACCAACATGATGTTTGAACATGACTTGGTAACATGTACAAGTATGTCGTGCTCTAAAATGCAAATGCTCATTTTCCTGCATTCCCACATTTTTGGCCAAAAATTATTTGCCATGACTTAATGGAGTGATGCAAGTATTGCCTTTAAAAAAAAAGGCTGTCACAACACAGTGTAAACACATTTTAGCATGAGCTAAAGTTGCCTTGGTTCTTCTTATTCCTTACACGCAAAGCATGTCTTCTTTCATCCTCCATCATTCGGTCAAGACGGCGTTCTTCATTCTCTAGTTCTTTAATAATTTGTTTCTTCTCAACAATCTGTGCATCACGTATTGCATGACACTTAGTGCTCATGATAAGACGGTTTGCTGTCTTCACCTGTAAGTTGAGGAACAGGTGTAGTGTTTTGTAAGTACAATCAGAAATTCACATTAACACAAATGTGCTTGGAATCAATGCAAATTTCATTCCCACTGAACACAAGGAATAGACTGGTTCTCATGATGGGTACTCATTTACTTTCTGTAAAGGCAGCCAAAGCCAAAAGAGAGGACACTTTTCAAGTACGTTACATTGACTGTGACAATACATAGTGCTTAACAACAATTCAGTATCCTTGGAGACATGATGACCCAAAGCATCTGGGCCTAATACACTATCATAAGATTTCTGTCTGCCACATTCTCAAATGACGTGACAAAATATCCATGTCACAGACGGACATAGTGATTGCATGTAAGTAACAAATTACAAATGAACTATCTTCTGTGTTATGAATATGAACATTTGCAACATCATCTTTGATAGGAGCACAATAAGTGACATAAAATATACCATAAAATACACGCTTTACACTACATTTAATGTCTTAATTACAACCAATATAAGACCCTGGCCTTGGTTACACAAAGACTGCTTACATCATCCTCTTGTTCTTGTTTAATTTCAAATGCTCTGTGAAGGAGATGAGTGGCATTTTGATGGACATCTGATTCTAGTAGAGAATGCTTTTGTAAATGTAACTGCTTTCCAGACCATTCACGCATTTCATTCTTTCGAGCCATACACTGTTCAGTTAACTGATTCCTTTTCTTGTAGGCTTCCTGTACCGCATTTAATCTCTCCTGCTGTGTAATGATCTGTGAAAAAATTTCAGTCTCATCAGTCAAGAAAGTAGCAAGCATTCCAAACACATAGAAAATAGGAGAAAGATAACTGTATAATGTCAAGTGCCAAATCTAAATATACAGCCTCACCATCTCACAAATGCGCCATTTTTATTGGAAGAAGTGTCTGTAAAATAAGGCCCTCATCTAAGATTAACTACAATCTACAAACAGCAGACCAGCTCTCCACCTTACACAGTCTTCTATCCAGAGGGCACCAAGGGTAGGCATCCTGGGGTGTATACTGCTTAATCACCTCCATATAGTGTCAAAAGTTCAGAAATGATGAAGTAATACCTCAGCTGCCCCAACATATCTTCATGGAACGATGCTTGTTAAGCACAGAGACAAATATCATTTTACTCTCTGATGTATTTCCATTAAAACAAATCAATAGAATGCCAGTGGGTTATACATAACACAAGTCATCAGCATTTATGTTTACCTTGGCTTGCTGTTTAATCCTATTGAATTCATCAGTATCCAACAGAAGAGGAGGTACTGTGAGCTCTTGACGGGGTATAACCAATTCTCGGATTTTACCATCATACTCCACCACACATACAACTTCTTGGCCACCTGATTCTCCTTCATTTGGTTCATATATAAGATCTTTCTTAGATGTAACAGGCTGTTTGTTTCTAAAATTTTTGGAAACACCTGTCTGGCCTTTTTGATGAGATTGAATAACAGTTTGTGGAGCCATTGTAAACAGAACTGCTCTGAAAGCATAATTTCATGTGCATATCAGATTGTTTACATTCTTTTCACACTAACATGACATATTTGTAATCAACCACAAATCAAGTTTCATATACTCATTCCTTATTTAAAACTAGCCAACTTCTTTTCAACAACAACAGCATCAGCAACAAAAACAAAAAAGAAAAACAACACCAACGAAAGAAAGAAAGAATGAATGAATAAATGAAAGAAAGAAAGAAAAGATATTTAGATGTTTATAAATTTGTTACCTACCACTGATTCTGATGTATGGAACAGATACTTTTTATTCTCTGTTTATTTCTTCACAATATTTTATTTATTTACTTTATTTATATATTTGATGACACTGTGGCATCTGCAAATGTTATATGACATCAAATGTGGAACAATAGAATAATTTTGAGTGGCAAGTAGAGAAGGTTACTGAAGGAAGCTATTGCCTTCAAAAGTGGGGGATAGATTTTCAACATGTCAACATTTTTTCCACCCCCATTATGAAATGTTGGTCTCTGGAATAATGATCTCACATTTAGAACAATTTCAGCCCAGATTAAAGTGTCATAAATTACTTTAAGCAGAGCTGCCATACGTCCTGTTTCCCCAGATATGTCATGTCTTTGGAGCCAAAAATGTATGTTATGGTGTGCTTTTTAAATTTGTAGAAAAGTCCAGGTCCTGTAATATTTATTATTTCTTAGAGCACATGCTTAGATTCATGGCACAAAAATGCCAAAACTACTTCTACGACTTTCTTAAAAAAATACTTATTTATAATGTTACATTACCTTTGTCCAAATCAAAAAAATAAAAATATCTGAGTTGAGAAGTTGACCCTCAGAATGTCTCTGAAAATTTCAGCGCAGAAATTCTGAATAACTTGAACTCAATGAAAAACATGCTCAAAGGACGTCTCACTCATAATTTTATACCCATGAAATTTTAAATAACTACTAGCAAAGAAGAGTAGAGAGGGAACTATATTTACTAAAATTGTAGCTAATTATACATCCTATTGGCACTTCATTTTTTACTCATATATTCTCATGTTTATGGTCAATAAGTGGAAAATGCCCCCTTTTCTTGAGATAGAAATACAGTAACCATACTTTAAGGCATTTCATTGGTGGAACTATGTGAAGCCATAAAAGAATCAGTAGGAAACCTGATTTCTCAGTGCTGTCAGGTGACAACATTTAACAAAAATGTATGAATCTTTCCTGTTGTGCCAGTATTCATGTATTACCTCAATACCTGAAGAATACTGTCTTCTGGGTTGTGATGCCATGCAATCTGATAGCAAGGAGGCAGCAAATTCCTGTAAGAAGGTAGTAAATTTCTGGCAGATTACATGGCATCACACCCCACAAACAGCATTCTTCATAGTGACCACCAAGAGAACATTAAATCTTACACCTCTTATAAAGGTAAAGAAATCCCTCTACATGTCTGGACAGGCCCTGATGGTTGAGGCACCCACATTTCAAGACAATCGGCACATGAGGATGGTAAGGTTGTCAGTCCAAAATACTGGCTGCCTTTACCCCTGAGGAAATATTCCTGGTACTCGTTTCTGTTAGAGGCTGTGTCGACCCCAGGGCCACAGTATGGCAGGAAAGATTATCTCAATTAAAGATTCCAGTGCCACCATCGAGAACACACCTCATTCACAGAGATAATTTTCCCTTGCCTTCACATGTGGACTTACTAATTATAATTTGTTTGTATTGTTATCATCATTACTACTACTATTGATAATATTACTACTACTACTATAGTAATTATTAATATTACATGTTATTGTACATTACATTGGATATGCGTCTTTCGACACTCCATACAGCTTGCATCGTCTCTGTACACGTTTGATTCCCTCCATAGCAACGGCTGGCCCACTGGCTACCACGTGACACATGGACGAAACAGTAGTATACGAACACGACGACTGAGCAAGCGAAACTGACACAAGCGCCAAGGCTGATGGGTCCGAGATAGGAACCTATACTAGATGATCTGTGATAGGAACAGTATTGGATACAGGCGGCAGCACATACCATCACATTCTCTAGTACAAGAATTGAAAGTTATGCATTTGAATTTTTTAATATTTAACAATTTTGAATATTCGCAACATACCAAACCCACCACACATGCCTTGATTTCGTCTTAGAAAGAATGATCCACTACTTTCAAGGATCGAAAACAAAACCAAGAGACCTGCTGGCATGTGGATGTACAGGTGGGGAAATTTGGCGGGCCCAATCGATGTCTTTTGGCGTAATGCATTTGTACTTTCTCGCTTTACTGTAGATAGCAAATTCGACCTTGCTAATCTCGACAGCAGGTACGAGCACAGATCGTCTATTCTAGTAACTATATGTACTGTGGTGCAGTCCGTGGAGTGCCTGTTATTAACTCTTACCCGAAGTAGTTTCCAGGGTAAGAGCAGCGATTTATGACACCAGTTCTACACAGATCATAGTAGCAGTGACATGTGGCCGGGAAAATTGTGAATTTATTTGAATTTCGTTGTTTTTTTTTTTTTGCGCTGTTGTGTATGCTGCGATAGTATACAAGATGTTTCGAAGAATTGTTGTGAATCTGTTTAAAAAGCGAAATGCAGAAATTATTATTCGTAAGTAATTTGCCGTATGGGATTAGGTTTATTTACTCTTCACGCTGCATACGTACACTAAAGTGGCATTTTGTACAGCCCTCCGATTAGACTTGGCGAAGCATTCAGGGTTGGATTTACGACATTCTGCTAATTTTATGACTTATGACGATGCAACTGTAAATTTAAAAGTACTGAATACGACTTCGGTTTTGGTCGACGCAGTTAGTCAAGGCCGACCTACCTAACCTAACAACTACACACAGCAGAACCAGAAAGTGGGTACTGGGTGATTAAATGCGCTTTGTAATATGGCGAAATTTGACAATGTAAGAAGAGATGACATCAATACATGGAAATTACTTACTGTAATTAAGCCAGAATTCATCTCTGCTATAACTGGAGTTTCAAGTGTTCGTGAATGATTTATGAAAATTAATTTGAGTTATTGATTTGTGGTGCATTGTGTTAGACTGCACTGGCCGAATATGGATCAGTTATGGTTTGGAATTAGGTTAATAAAAAGAGGTATGTTGCTTGGGGGGATATGTAATGAACACTTGCATTTCTCTTTAACTCTAGATGTGTTATGCTCTCACACCATCTCTCAAACTGAGATTGGCTCTGGATGTTACAGTTGTTAGAACCTGACGGCACTAGTTGATATACAGAACATAATCTGTCTAACTCATACAAAATTAGTTAGTCTTGTTCATACCTGTTCAAACTGTTGCATTTTAATATACCTCCCACTGAAGTTAGCAAAACTAAATTGTATAAACATGTCACAGACTTGTTTTTGAATTTTGTGTGGCTGGTGTGATACTTGTCGGATTTCCCTACTGGTGCATAATCAGTAAGTAATACTGTGGTGGCAAATAATCAGTGATTTATACTGCTGTAATCTCTTACATTTCACACACCCATTCTCCCTATCAGTCACCGTCAAGACAGTCATAGTTTTTATAATTTCGGCCAAAGATCCAGTACTGCCATAAAGCAATTTATTTTACTGTGTGAATGCAATTGTATTGAAATAAAAATGCTTATATCCAAATTTTCATGCAATTTGTGCAGTATAATATTTGGTTTCTCACTCCGATAGAAGGGTGTAGATTTAGAGTGTTTGAGGTGTAGTATTGAGGACAGTACAGGATGTTCCAATTAAAACAGATGTGCCATGCACATGGGCCAGTTTTCAGTGGAACACTCTTTATTTGGATATAAGTGGGTTAGAGTCCATGAAATTTGTTAGGTTAATAAAAATATGTTTACATAAAGCCAATAATGCAGTCTGGGTAGACAAATATTTGTCTGATACATTTCCTATTAAGAAAGGAGATGCTGTGTCACCATTCCTTTTCAGGCGTACTTTAGAATATGCCACTGGGAAGATTCATGCACACTAGGAGAGGTTGAAATTTAGTGGAACTCATCAGCTCCTGGTCTGTGCTGATGATATTAATTTATTGAGTGGAAACATACATGCCATAAAGAAAAACACAGGTGCTTCATTGGTTCCTAGTAAGGAGAGTGGTCGTGAAGTAAATGCTGAGACAATTGGGAACAGCTCTAACAAATTAGAATTGGCTCAAGAAGAAATGCTTGCTACTATTCACTTCTGAATCTTTCGTCTTCCTATGTGGTACTGCAAAATATAAAGTTTAGGCAGGGACAAACTGGGAGTGCAGAACATTTTTCTGGAAATACAACAATATCAACAAACATGGCAACGACACTGAGGATGGACCCAAACAGGATACCCAAGCAGGTACTGCCATGTAAACCTATTGGGAGGAGAAACACGGGATGCCCAAAGAAAAGATGGAAGGAACAACTTCACCTTGGGGGATAATGAACAGGCACTACATCTAACCTTTTAGAGTTCATGTTGATGTTGAAATATCATTATCATCATCCATCACGAGTTAGGCATTGATAAACCTGTTTCAGCCTCATCTAATAGTCCTTCAGAGGTCTTCCAAGTCATCTTTGTCCATTTGGTCTTTAATTCAGCAATATTTTTGGTATCCTACTGTTGTTCATTCTTGTTACATGTTGTAGCCAATTTGATTTTTATCTTCTTAGTTTCTCGTCAACTGGTTCTACTTTCAGCTCTTCCAAAAATTTTTCTTTCCTTTCCTTATCAAAAAGGGTGTACCCAGCTGTTCTTCTGAAAAATTTAATCTTGATTGATGCCAATTGTTTTTTACCCTTTCTTCTGTGGGTCCAAATTCATTCCATATAAAAGAATGGGGAGAGCCAGTGCATTATGTACTTTTATTTTTTAAATTTCTGGATCAAAGTTGGTTTAAAAGTGTTCAAAATTCCCAGTATTTGAGTGGTATAGCTGTTCCATCATCCACAGAGGACATTCTACAGAACACGCCTGTTCAAAGGTTAAAAGGTGGCAACCCCAACACTAAACTACCTAACAGTAGGCTAGTAACTTGTTGTAGGGAATTAAGTATTTCTTTAAAGGCTTCATGTAAAGACTGCAGGACAGCCAACTTGATGATGAACTATGGCAAGAAAAGGTTAAGTGAAAATGTTGAAATATATTGATTAAAATATACTGAACTGCAATTTGTGTGATTTTTTTTAAGTGTGTGAAACTTGGTCTCTTGTACTGAGGTAAGAACTAGGTTGAGGGTGAGTGGAACACTGAATGCTGAGGAGGATATTTGGGCTTAAGATGGATCATTTAGGAGGAGATTGGGTGAAATAGCACAGTGAGGAGCTTAATGATTTGTACTCATTGCCATATACTGTCTGTTTAATCAGATCAAGAAGAATGAGATGGGTGGGGCATGTGGCATGTGTGGGGGAGAGGGAGGTACATACAGGGTTATGGGGGAGGGTAACATGAAAACAAAAAAGAGACCATTTCGAGGAACTAGGTGGAGAATGGAGGATAATGTCAAGCTGGATTTTATAGAAAGTGACTGGGAGGGCATGGGCTAGTTGATCTGCTTCAGGGTAGGGGCAAGTGGCAGGTTGTTGTGTATGTGCTAATGAACCTCAGGGTTCCATAAATTGTAGGGAATTTCTTGACCAGCTGAGGAACTACTAGCTTTTCAAAAAGGACTCTGCCCCATGGAGATAGTTAAGAGGGTTGAAGTTGATGAGACTGGAGAAAATTGCATATTGTCTGCTGTTCAGAAATTGCACAGCAGAAAAAATTAATACTTTTAGTGACATATATCAAATAAGCTGGTTTTGACTAAATCAGGTACACTTGTCACAAAAAGGGCAGTACATACACACACACACATACATACACACAGGGGTGTTATTATTGTGGCTTGTTGTTATTCTCACCATCATTGTGTGCAAGACATATGAACGTGCATGCCACTTGTTATACAGTTTGAAATAATGACATTATTTGTATGAGGAAAAGGCTTTTATTGATGAATAAAACATAGTGTTATCACACTGTTCACAGCTTCTACTCTCCAATTCTGCCAAAATCCACTAAGTGCCATTTATTTTTGTAATGTGTGAAAAGCAGTCATTTGTTTTCCTTGAAACTCTGATGTGATGCAAATTTTTTGCATCCAGATTGAGAATCATTGCATTATATTCAGTCTGCAAAGTTCTTATGATACCATAAGCTTGTTGGTCTATGTTACCATAAGGGAGCTCAAACCTGTGAGATCATGGTGGACTGGATTTATTGCTTGCCTTAGAGAGTAATCCATAAAGATTTTAGAGAACCTGAACAGAGGAAAAGAAGCAAGTTTCATTACCATTAACATTGGCCTTCAGTTCACATATTTTATTAAGGATAATGTTTCAGTCATTCAGCCACATTTTTGGGATTTATGTCCACAGTTTTTGTAAAAATGTCTATGAAATTATACAAGATTAGAGGTTCCATAGATGTTGCATATTAAAAATTGTAGCTTTCCCTTGATGAAGTTAAGTAACATCCCTTTTAACAGGAAGAATTCAGTAATACTAGCAACTAAAGGTCTGTAAAACAAAAACTATATAATATCAAAGTCCCATCTCCATATTTGAACCTGAAACCTATTCCTCTGTCTCAAACAGTTTGTACACTGATTACGAATTCTCTAGCACTGTTTCCAGTAACTTATAAACTTAACCTGGTAGAAGATACTCCACATACTTTCAGTAGTATCATTGGTTATAAATTCCCTAGTCTTAAAGTCACTGTGAACACTTCAGTCATTGGTTTACACATAGCAGTCTGCTCAGATGTTCTGTTTCATTCCAACTTTGCATGCTGGTTTTTCCCTTGACCATGATGCTTCATGGACTTTTGTTTGAGGTTGTAGTAATGTTTCTGAAGCACAAGTGAAATATGCTGAAACTGTTGCCTTGCTGACTGACAGATTTGCCAATTGTGCTATATGCAGCAGTTCAATGCATGCTTTTCTCCTGGGCAGGGCTGTTCTCTGTGTAATGTTTAAAGGTTTTCTGCCAAGATTCATCAGTTAAGTATGTTGTTTATTTCAGCAGAATATCATTTTCACTTCAGTGTGGTATAAGACTTTTTCAAGGAGGAGTTTGAAAACATATTTCTGACTATTGCGGTGGCTGTTTACATAAAGTGTCAGAAACTCTAATGTAAACTTTGAGTAATTTATTTATTCACGGAGGTGGTACTGCTGTATAACGTATTGACAAAGGTCACTAATTATTGTACATTTTTATTTCAGAATGTAGGAATGCAACAGTTCAAGGAAATACAGAAGCAAGACACAAGAGAAATCTGTTGTTCACCAAAGAAAAGAAAAGACAAAAGGAAAGCATAGGAAGAATAGAAAAAATTCAAGTACAATATACAGGGACTCCTGAAGATGTAACACTAATAATGAACAAGGGAATCTCTACACCTTTCAATTGTGCACAACGTAATAATTTGATTACTCTGCTTGTATTTTTATGATTTATTTTCCTTTAACAACTAGAATATGTCTTACAAATGTGCCAATGCCCATTGTAGATATGTGTGAGATGCTTATGCAGCATTCAGCGTTGGCCCTGATAGATGACACAACACTGTGGGATATGCATCGCCCATTGGAAGCTGACTGCCGTCTTCAGCTCTTACATTTCAGAGATTCTGATCCATACCATGTGAACAAAGCTTTCTGGAGATCTTGTTCCATGCTGTTAGGAGCTGTGGTTGAAAACATTTTCAAAGAAGATGTGCATCTTGAACTACACAGTTTCCCCTCACCTAATGGTTTGTTGTTTTCTATTTTTAATTATTTATGTTAAGTACAGCTAAGAAACCATGAAGAATTTTTTAAGTGTTTAAGAATGATGGAAATAAACACAAGATTGGAGATTCATGTTCAGTATGTTTGCCTTACATTTTGGAGATCCAGAGCTACTTGTCCATGACAAATTGTTCTAATAGTTAATTTAACATATTTTCTCATTCCTTGCAGGCTGATGAGGTAGTTAAGGTTCATTATGACTAATATTTGATCTCCCACAGTCCATGTTTTCTCACACTTCTGTACTTATCACTCTTAAATGTAAGTGCCTAAAGAACACCTGAATGTTAAAATGTTTGTGATCAAATTTCTTAATAATTTAGCCTTTCATATTGATGTCCTAAGATTCATAGCAATCCTTAATTGTATTCAGATTTTTTTTTCATGGTTTGTTCCACTGCTCTGTTTTCAGTCTACTTTTCTTATTACCTAAGGATCAATAGGCATCATGCCGTTACGAATATGTGTTTCCTGTCACTCTCCTCCCAAAGCATTTCCTGAACCACTGGACTGGTTGGAAGAAAACTGTGAATGCCATTCAATTTGAGGTGATTACCAGGGCAATTGTTTGAACTTCTGAGATGGGAACATTGCTACTGCCATATGTTATAGCATCCTAAATTTTTTATTACCCTATATCTTTGAAATATGTGCCGTTTTTGCTAAGGTCATTGTTGTGCAATGTGGTATAACAATATGCCTGCTGTGTAATGTTATATTTAGCTTTTCAGTAAATACTGATAACAAAATCACCATTATATCTAGGCATGTGATGTTGAATATGAAAATTATAAACCTTAAACATACCTACAAATTTTGTATGAATTTTTTTGTGTGGTTAAATCTTGCAAATATGGCAGTGGGGCAAAACTTCAAGGTAATATATGATGTACTTACTGGAGATGTATATCAGCATAAATAATACATCTAAATGTGTGGCTGAACTGCATAATTATGTATTTATAATTTCTACTAGCCTCTTTACACAAGTTGGAACACTTAATGAAATTATGTGTTATAAATTCTTCCAAGACCTTGTCTGCACTTCTCAAAGTGTTGCTGCTTTTCTCTGCAAGTGATGTGTATTCCTTTCTTAGAACTGAAAAAGTAGAAAGTACTGCACTTACCTGTATATTTTTCCCTTACTTTCAGTCAAGACTGGCAGTTTTGTATATGATGTGAACATAGGCCTAGATAATTGGCAGCCTTCACAGGTGAGAGTATCTGTGTATATATACTGTACATGTGTCTACACACACACACACACACACACACACTCCAAACTAAGTTTATGTTCTTGTCTCATCACCAGAACACATGATTTATACACAACATAACAGTGGTTAAAATTTTCTTCTTGGATGGCTTGGCCATGAAGTTGAAGGCATTATGATCCCTTGAAATGTCAGTAAGTATTTACCAGTTAACATGGTGTTACATCCCAGAGGAATTAAAAGAGCTGTTAGAACCTCAAATCTTGCAGCTAATGAGGCAGAGTTCAGATATTTTGGTATAACACAAAAAAATTAAAATTTATTTCACAAATAAATTAAGAGGAGATTAAAATCAGGAAATTTCTGAGCTTATTGTGTTCATATTCTTTTGTAGGATCCTTCAAAATATTGGTTCTCTTCTACCACAGTACATGGTGTTAACATTCCAGGTGACCATATATGTAGACACTAACATGAGATCCTCAATCTACTCTGTCCTATTTTATAACTAACATCTTTTGTAGGATGAGCTTCGCATAATGTCGAGTCAGATGGTGAATTTATGCCAGAAAGGCCTAAAATTTGAAAGACTTGAAGTAAGCACTGATTTGGCTCTAGATATGTTTGAAAACAATGGATGCAAGGCGGAACAAATTCCTCATATAGCATCACAGATATCCGAAGGTAAGCATGCAGGTATTTTTATGATTTTTTTTGCAGAGATTTAATATATCCAAAATATCAGATCTGTATATTCTAAATCTGTTTAAAGTATTATATGGATAACATGGGTGTTTCCCAGATTTTTGAAGCAGCCTGCAGCTCGCCACAATACAAGTGGACAGCATCAACTGTGCTCTATGTTGTCAGAACACTGTAGCTATTACATTCTATTAAGAGTTTTGTGACATCTTATGTAATACTTATGTAGGATTTTGAAATGAAATGCTTATTTTATCTGTGTCAAGCTACTGATCCCTCAGACACTGGAATTAAATTCATGTGGTGATCTGCAGAAGACTGGAATTTAATAGGGGCTGCATTACTGCATGAGTGATGCACATACATTTATTTGATGGTCAGCGTTTTGAGCATCACATTGTCGTTATACAGTTTGTTCTGTGCCATAATGGCCAGACTTCAGGAGTATATTCTGCAGTTCATTTGGAACAAAAAATGTCTAATAAACTATAGTTTGTTCTGACACAGTTGTCAAGTTATGCAGTAGCTTAAAGTGGCACTGAATAAATATTTTCTATTCAACTCACCTCAATCATCATCATCATCATTTTAAATGTTTACAACATAATTGAAGATTAAAGGTTATTACAACACTTTTAAATGTGCACTGTCACACTGTGTGTGTGCTGCCACCAGTTACGCTATTGAATGTTGCCACTGCAAGTGTCCCAGTTCATTTTTGATACCAATGGCAGCTTCACTTATGGCCTTTACTGACTCATGCCTTCCTTATGGTTGACCATCATTATACACTGTCAACTTCATGCACCCCCACAGAAACAAAACTAGTGGGATCAAGTCAGGTGACTGTGTGGGCCAAGCAACCAGTCCGTTTCTTCCAGTCCATCTTCCTTCATAATTCTTGTACAAAAATTCCATTACCTTTCAGTAGAAATATGGAGGTGTCCTGTCATGTTGTAGCCATATTTGTTGTGGTGTTCATTTATATATATGTATATATATATATATATGCATACACACATTTTTAACATAATTTGTATTTCTGAGATGTGTGGACACAATTTTTATCTCAAGATTTTGAGCTTATGTGTATGTAACTACATGGCCATAAAAACAGAACAGTTCCACTAGACAACTGTTAATTTATTGGAATAATTAGGGATAGAAACATATATAGGTGTTCTAATTGATTTTTGACAATCATAACGTTTATATATAATTTTGGCTGTCTGCTTTTATTTATTTTATAATGTACATTTGTAAATGCATAAAGTGTTTTGTGATATGTAGGAGGTAAATTGTAGAGTATTAGAGGTTACTCTCTATTTTAATGCATAATTTTTAGCTTTAATTACCAAAAAAATGGTACCTGAGTTACAGAAGACCATATTAATTTATGTATGGATGAAAATAAACTTTATGTTAGTGACTGCAGAAATTTTCTTGTTAAGTTCTGAGTGTGAACTTAAAAATCTTAAATAAAAAGTGGAAATGTACCTATACTCCCACTCTGGACCTTCATGGCCTGTTCCATGGTGAAATCTTACCTTAAAAATCTTCAACATCCTTCTTCTAGACCACTGTGTCTCAGCCAGTGGGACATGATGGTCAGATGGGTGGGATATTAGGTCTTGAAGATAAGAACTTCCATTAACATTAGAATGTGTAAAATTGTAATGCTTCTTTTCTTACTAAAAGAAAAGCTTTGTTTATGTTATGGTGGGAGTAAAGGTCTCAGACAAAGTCTTATAATAAAACCAATTAGCTGCACTAATTTCTCAAATTTATTTTTGGAATAGAACTCTATATGTTTGGAACAGTTCCTCTGTCCATCATGAGGAGTCTAGCACTGTAAACACAGCAATAGGTATATGTCATACAGGTTTTCCTGACTGCTTGCTAGCAGGATCAGGATGTAACAGAGAGACTGTCCAGACATGTAGAGTTCTATTCCGAAAATAAATTTGAGAAATTAGTGCATCTTGTTGGTTTTATTATAAGAATATATCACGCTGCATGGTCCTCTGAATGTCAAAGTCTTAGACAGAGGTTGAGAATGTATACTCTAAACAGTGCATCAAACAGTTTTGAATGTCTAGAAGAATATAGTAGGTGGCACAAAATGTACCACCACATGAAACAATAATTTTCATGTCTTGTGCATGACACATGGTTCATAAATTATTGGAATCACTGCAAATGGCGTATACTGCATTAATACAATTGTGTATCATATTCTGTCTTGTGTTCTCATATTAGCTAAGTAAGTCTTTTTTCTGGAATTATTGAAGGTTGTACTCATATTGTGCCATGCAAGATATGCAAGTTCATTGAATTTTCTCTTTATAGGAAAAACCGTAGTTTTATATCGTGTTGGAGATCACATAGATTTAAGCAGAGGCCCCATGGTTGGGGACACCAGATTTGTGGGAAAATGTACTGTAACAGCTGTGAGTATCTCATTTTCAATGTATGTGCTTCGGTAATACCACTTTTTGCTGTATTATTAGTGACATTTGCAGAATCTAGTGGGTTTGATTTATGTTTTAACATATGATGCTTTTGACATGCTTTATGGGTCATAACTCATGTTGCCACATTTTCAGAATCTGTCCAAGTGCAAAGAAATATTTACTTCATTTTATTGTTTTAGGTGCATATAATTGAGACTGATCAAGGCATACTCTATCGATTCCAGGGTGTAGCATTGCCAAAAGGATTCTTGGTGAGTTTTAAGAGGTCTGCTTTTTAGTAAGTCCTGCATATGGCATTCAGGATGTGTATGTATCACATAATAAGTTGGTATATTACACATATATTTCTGTTACACACAATTTTAGGCTCATGTGGTTGGATTTCAGTTTGTTATTTTCCAAATTAGATTATATTTGTTTCTGTGTTGTAATAATGGGACCTTCAATTTACAGCTCAATCATTTTGCATATGGAATTCTGGAGGACAGAGCAAGAAAGTTGGTGAGTAATTAGTCATTTCTGTAAGTTACTTATACTTTTCGGATGATAAGCTGTGTCTTCTGTGCATTTTTGTGATTCATGTCGAAGTTTTTTTTCATCACTACTGCTTATCATGATAAATTGGCACATGGATGATTTTCAGATCTGCCTGAAATTTGCATTGTGTGTGTGAACTTAATGGCATTTTACATAAAACCTTTTTTATTTCCCAGAATCCTGGTCGGTTTCCCACTTCTACTTCTAGCGTATCTGACATCTTTCAACCAACTTCAGAAGTTGTGTCTATGTAGATACGAAACACAATATCTACTGCAGCAAATTAATGTACAAATGACAAACTTGCTTAAAAGTAAGCATATTACTGTGTTGTTTGTAGCATTAACAACAAAGTGTCAAGATAATAAAGATGTCCATTGTTATTGAAAATGGGTTTTAATTATACCTTCATGATAATCATCCCAATTACCATCTTACATTTCCTGCCTCTTAAGTCTAAGTGTACTGGAATGTGAGATGTTTTTGGAATAGATTTTACTCTGGATATTTTGTTGAAGAGGCACATGGTTTCTTCAAGTTACTCTGCATACAACGGGTTTTGTTGGGGATGCACTTTATATGCTTTGTACCTTAGCAACTGGAAACACTATGTCCTGAGAATGATAAAAACTGTCGCGAAGACTGGCACTTCAACTAGAGGTAGATAGTGTGTGGATGTATGCACACATGTCAGAATAAAAACCTCCAGAAAACCTGGTTGAATTATGTTGAGCTATACTATATTTATGTTAGCCCAAATTCTTTGGACAAGATATGTCATACCAATGACACCATTTTAATGAATCAAGAATGTCCAAGACTCATCCATTGGAAAATCAGCCCATATTTTTATCAGCAGAGATACTAGAAAATAAAATGGATTTTAACTAAGAACTTTAATCTCGATAAGAAGAAGAATTATAAAATCTGAAAGACTTACAAACAGAAGGCACATAACAGGTGAATACATCTAATAAGGAATCAGTGTTTGTTAATAATATAGTTATTATATATGTAGGAATGCTCAAGAACAAATTTTATAAAATAATACCAATGTAAGGTTGGAATCTCAACCTCCCTTTTTACTAGTTTTAATTCTGTCACTCAAATTCTACTATATATATATATATTATTATTATTATTATTTTTTTTTTTTTTTTTTTTTTTCTTTTTGAGGATAAATAAAAATTTTATTATTTTTATAAAAAAAACCCCGGGAGCGCCCGCCGGGGGGGGGGGGGGGATTCGGTC
>Ga0131853_10005648_pt1 | contig 22566 bp, 17 predicted proteins | sample TergutLab28metaG_FD_92764 | JGI IMG/M metagenome (GOLD analysis project Ga0131853, IMG submission 92764) | Labiotermes labralis P1 segment gut microbial communities from Petit-Saut dam, French Guiana - Lab288 P1 (version 2) (version 2) | ecosystem: Host-associated > Arthropoda: Insects >...
CATGTAAGAATATTTAAATGTTTACTTTTAAAATGATTACACTGAGCCAAGATCTCTATTGGAATTCCATGCAAAATATTCCTCTGAGTAAAATGAATTTATAAGAAGTGAAAACACTAACTGTTTTAGTACTGATTTAAGAGCTCTGAAGCATTATAGTTTCTTTAACACCCACCACCCACAGTTAATGATATGTATGATACATGGTTCACATGACATAATGGTGTGAATGAATTTTAGGAAAAACGTGTCACTGACACACAATTAGAAAGTTATTTTTCAGTGATTTGCAGGATGGTAAGTCTTGTCAGAACCAGAGATGCACCCAATGGGAGGAGGCTGAGGCTGCAGCTCTCCCCCTCACAAATTGAAATTTAAAAAATGCAGATTTTGTAGACGCAGTATTGTCAAACTTTTGTGTGATTGAGTCTTCAGCTGAATCAGCCACTGAAGGTAGCTGATAACTAGTACATTAGGATTTTGAAAAATACAATAAAAAACTTAAGTTGTCTGAGATGAAATTAAAAAAGACCAAGAAGTTTAGACCATATGATTTAAATTAAGTGAGTGAGTGGAACATGTATTTATATGTATCTAAGTGCAGTGCCCAACAGTGTTATGTTACTGTTGCACTTATTACATGATTTGTGTACCATAATTTTTAAAATGAAACATTAATCATTTATGAACAGAGGGTCTTCCCCCCCCCAGTGGAAAACTTTTGGGTGTGCATCTGTCAGAAACCATCTCACTGACTATATTTTGCACAAAAAAAGACTGGAAATGAAAATAATATTGATTTTTTTGGATTACTTTGTTTCTGGACTAGGTCATTGTCTGTTACTCACAAAAGAAAATAAAACTTCAGAAACTTGATCCATTTACATCCCCAGGTGAAAGAGTGGAGAGGCACCCACTCATTGGATTTGAAGTAGCTGTTTCTGATGGATTCAGTGGCATTAGAGGAACTGTGGGAAATCAGAAGACAGATAAGGCAGTGTAGGTGGTTTGTGGACTGGGGTTCAAACTCAGGACATCCTCAATACCAAGAGCGCCTACAGTTGCACCATAAAATTCAGTTTGAAGCACTAATTGTTATAGTTCATTGCAACAGATATGTCCCGTCTTCACCAAAAAGAAATGGATGTGATGGTATGGATCAGATTTGTGAAGATCAGAATAGAATTCATTGGTGGGATCACGTGAGTGTGGTAATGGACCATTGGCTCCATTAAAGGGGTACAAGATTTCCTTGCTGGCTTGGCAGATATGGGTTGTCAAAAATGACTGTGCTGTATGAGGTTTGTTAGTTCTTCAGTTCTGATGATATGGTATATGACTCAGATTTCATTGTTGGTTATCTCATATTCAAGGTAAAGCCGATTGATGTGTGTCCAGACACTAAGTGGTCCTTGTGGAGCCCCTGCAGTGCTTCCTGTGGAAAGGGTAAGAAAATTAGGAAAAGAGTTCGAGCGCTTGAAATGGAGCCTGCAGAGGAGATAGCAGTGGACTGTCCTGATTACATAGAAGAGAAAGACTGTGTTGGTGAATTCCCTTCATGTGACATGACCCCTCAGATGTTCAGAGGTGAGTGGGAAACGTGAAGTGAAACCATAATGGTGAGAGCATTTCATTCTCCCTGAGATATGACACATTCTTCTCATAATGTGTTTTCTTTCTCTCCCCCGCAACTTCATGTCTATAAGACCCTCCTTTTCCCTAAGCCCCTTTTTCTTATTTCCCATCTTTTTCTCCTACTCTTTTTCCCCACTTCCTCTTATACTGTTTTTCTGTTTCTCTGCCCCTTGTTTTCTGTCTCCTTTCTCTTACATTTTATGCTCCTTTATTCATCACAGAACAGTGTCATAACCCCATATGTTGATGCTGTTGCAATGAATGTAATTACTAACTCTTTCATGCTGAATTTGTTGGCATATCCATGTCTATACACATGTAGAATTACTTTTGCCTAGCTCCAGTACTTCTTTAGTTGCCACCACCAAACTGAACACTACATACAGAATTTGAGTGTTTGTAATATGGATATACACACTGTACAAGCAGTACTTGACTGCAATTGTGTATTTTTCATTTCATTTCATGTCATTTATTGATCTCATTCCAAAGATCTATAGTCGGTGACAAACCAGCGGCTATAGACCCAGTCATATAAAAATATTCTTGTTCTGTACAAACATAAAGCATTCCTTAAAACTTTATACAAGGAACAGAATAATAAACAAATTTAGTTATTAAAATTAATAATACAACTGCTTTATATTTTAAATATTTGTCTGTTGTATAAAATGAATGTTGATGATGGAATCTTCTCAGAGAAGTTTCAGTTTCTTTAACATTATGTGGCAGTTCCTTTATTTCTGGTGTAAGGCTGTTATATATCTTAATAACCATATAAAAGGGACCTTTTTGATAAATAGTCAAATGTGAAAAATGTTGATAGAAATCAGAAGTATTCCTGGTTCTGATACTATGTATTCCAAAATTCATCCTAAATTGATCTTTATTATTAACCACAAAGAGTAGAAGAGAAAATATATATTGTGATATCAGTTGTAAAATATTTTAATATTTTGAAAAATTCTCTACATGAATCCCTAATTCCTACAACCATGATAATACTAATAATCCTCTTTTGTAGTTGGAAAATGCTATTACTATATGGGGGGAATTTCCCCAAAAGATTATCCTGTAGTTAATAGTAGAATGGATGTAAGGATGGTAAACTATCTTATATCATTCATCAAATACCAATTACCGTACAACATACAAGTTCCTTGTGTTAAAGAGTTCATAATATTGCTGCGTTTGACAAGTCAGCACAGCTCTAATGCTTATGTTACCTCCGGTACGAAATTGAAAGCTACAATACTGAGGTGACTTGTAATGGCTTAATGTTTTTTGTCAATTGGTTTAAGAGTTAAGGGTGACAGGTGAACAGTTGAGTGTGTAGACAAGATGGTATCATTAGCCTAGCCATTATCATACTATAGGATATTTGTGTAAAAGTATCCAATAATGGCTTTGACATTCACAGATAACTGAAGTATTTTTATGTTTGTGTAGAGTTCTGCAGGGCACCATTAAAGAAGGGTGGATGCCACAGTCAAAATATTCGCTGGTTTTTCAATGTGGATGCTGATACTTGTGTGCAGTTTATTTATAAAGGATGCAGTGGTAACAGGAATAATTTTCTGACCAAGGAGGAGTGTGAGAACACATGCAGAAGATTAGAAGGTAGGTGCACTTGTGACTCTTACTGGCTTATTAGGTAAGGTGTGGAGCTACACCCACTCTCAACTATAGACCTGATTAGTGCGGTGCTGCATGGAGCACAAGCGTAAAGTCACCTTCACCTTGCCTGCCTGCTAGAATGTTAGATGCCACATTATTTTGAAATTCCAACAATAGCAACCCTTGGCAAATACAAAAATGTCAGTATGGTGAATTCAGTGTTGTGTAAAAAGTATGTCAGTATTTGTATGATTGGCAGTTCATTCTTACGTTACAGATTGATCAGGTGAGTATGTTGGGCTTTTGTTTATGCTGGTTGATTCTTCCATCTATAGGGGGTTGTATTAAATAGGAAATGCTGTTGCTTGAATATCCTTGAAAGCTCCATTCTTCTTTGTTGGGGCAGTGAGTGCACAAACAAAGCAAGCTATATATCTATTTACAGGTGTTACATACTAACACAGAAAGCAGATGACAAATTTTATGTACACAAATTTTTGTTAGTGTATGTTGTAAATTTGAGCTCTCACAGTGGTGATTGGTGCATCAAGAAAACAGTCATGTGCAGTGTATACTTGTACAGTAACGTGTAGTTATATGAACTGTATTGGTGCTTGAGGACTAATTTGTCAAAAGGTTAACTCTTTAAACACAGAAGACATTTTATTGAACCTGAATTTGATGTTGCAACTAAATGTGATAATTCAAAAAGTAACACAGAATTACATGTACTATAAGATGGGTAACTGACAAACACACAATTCAGCATATGGACACCACATCACAAACTTACAACTCACTGACAAGTGGATTCAGCACTTATTTATTTAATGTCTGGATGATATGCTTTAGTGGTTAGGACTGTTGTTTTATATTTGGGAGCTTGTAGGTTTAAACATCGGTATGGATACAGCTCTCTTGATTAAGGGTTTCCATGGTGTTCTTCAGTTCCTCCAGCAAAATGCAGCTGTGTTGCCTTAAAATTGGCACATCACATCCTTCTTCCACATCCTCTTCCATTAATTATTACCTAATAGTTCTGTGATAAAACCCTATGTAATCTGAATTCCTGACAGTGTTGCTGAATAAACAAAGAATAAGTAAATGAAAGAAGGCCCTTTAATATTTGTGATGTAGCTATTTTGACAGTGGTGCCACTAATCAGGCAATTAATTGCTGGCTTGTTAATGTGGAGGCCATGATTCAATCAAACATTATAGCCAGTGCTGGATATGTGGTTCACTCTTCCAAGACAATTTTGCTGTTTATCACTTCTGTGTTCCTGTAAATTCATTCATTCATTCATTTGCATTCATCGATCCATTTTGGTACATGCCCTTTAGGAGTGGAATTTGTCAATAAGTTAGATTAACACATTACATAAAACATGTCTTGACATAAATAAATACATGTATTAAAAAAGTTAAGTTCACTGAAGGAACATGTAAATCCAGTTTGTGGTGAGTATTTATTTTATGCAGCTCACTGTTAAATGTAAATATATCATTATACTTTACAACAAACATAAGAATTGAAAAAATATATTGCGAATAAAAAGTTAAAATTCCAAGCTTACTGAACATTGCATGACAAGAATCCCTTGCTTTAGCTTTCATGATAATTCTTACAATTCTTTTCTGTGTTATGAAAATAGTCCTACTGTATGACGAGTTACCCCAGAATATGATACCATAATGTAATACTGAGTGAACATAAGAAGTATAAATCTGTTTTATAATTTGTAATAAGACAGACCTGAGGGATCGAAGTATGTAACCTAATGAGTTTAGCTTTGAATTTATATAATCAGTATGTTTTTTCCATGTTAATGAAGATTCCATTATAATACCTAAAAATTTAATGGAATTAGTGCAGTTGATTTTGCAATCAATGGATTGTGTATTAACTGAAGATCAATAATTAGTGTTTGAAGAAAACTGCATAAAGGAGGTCATATCATAATTTAATAGCATTATATTTGATTTAAACCATTTTTGTGTTATTTCTAGAACTAATTTGAGATCTTGGTTCATGTTCATTGAATTAGAGTTTGCTATTATAAAACTTGTGTCGTCAGCAAATAGTATTGGCAAGGCAATATCTTTTACTAATTGAGGTAAATCATTTATATAAAATAAGAACAGCAATGGTCCAAGAATTGACCCTTGAGGCACCCCATGCTTTACTAATTCCCAAGCTGAAGTGCAATTTGAAACATGTGATGTTTTAATTGTTATTCTCTGGTACTGATTACTTAAATAGGATTTCATTAGTTTATTGGTTCTACCGATGATGCTATAGTATTCAAGTTTAGATATTAAAATATCATGATTCACAGTATCAAAAGCCTTTGTTAAATCACAAAAGATACCGCAGACTGAGGATTTATTATTAATATGTAATAAAGTTTGATTTATTAATTTAAATATAGCCAATTCAGTTGAGCTGTTGTTTTTAAATCCGTATTGATCCGGGTCAATTATATTATTTTCTTTAGTGTGTTGAAGTAGTCTGTTATAAATAACTTTTTCAAAAATTTTACAGAAGGATGTTAATAGGGATACCGGCCTGTAATCGGACATCTCAGTTTTGTTACCCTTTTTAAACAATGGAAGAACTTGAGAAAATTTTTTTAGCCAAGTAGGAAATGTACCTGTGGATAACATCTTATTACAGATATAAATTAATGGAGAAGAAATAAATGGCATACTCAGTTTAACAATCCACGGCGGTACTTCGTCATACCCGTATGATGTTTTCCATTTCAGACTTTTATTTATTTCATAAATTTCACTTTCAGTTACTGACTTCAGTTTTATTGGTGCAAAAAGGTTGCCTAAATGCATTGACTAAATATTGCTTGTAAGAATGTTTACTGAGAATCATTTCACAATGCTCCATACTACTTTATCATCAGGAACTGGTGCAGTAGGTCCTTGTGACAGGACCAAGGGACTCAATTTCACCTTATTCTTCAAATAATACGAAATAACTTGGTGAATAAAGGAGCATGTAACCCCTCTAAGTATATGTTTTATTAATTATCTTGTATTGTCACTGCATAATTAGCAGTCCATGATATTTCAGTGTTTACCAGTGAAGAGATGTGAAACATAAAATGATAATATTCCTTTGCTTCAGGGCTGCAGTCTGTGAACCAGGATCCTGAAGCTGACACTATGATGCCCAGTCCTTTCAATGGGCTGTTACCATCCAGCCACATAATAGATCTCAACACAACTACATATGGCCTCATACTTTCTACTATTCCTGCCTATAATTTTGAATCTGAAACTGAGCCCGTAACCCTAGTTGAGGGAGAAATTGTAAATTGTAAGGTCAGTCGTTGGAGTCGGTGGTCTAAATGCAGTGTCTCTTGTGGACGTGGCTACAAAACGAGGAGCCGATCAATTTATGTGAGTTTCTTACATGTTTTCCATACAACTATATTACATATGTAAAATTTAACACAAAGTGTTGCACAACAGTTATTTGTTAATTGATGCTGTGACATGTTTCAACCTTAACTGTTGGCCATCCTCAGGGAGCTATCTTTATCATGTGCAGCTTATGTTTCAGCTTATATGTCAGAAATTCCACACATGATTAAAATTATTGTTACAATGATTTGGTGTTACAATTCTTAAAATCAGTATTATAGTTAAAATACAGAATAAAATTATTTTGTTGTTGGTACAGTTGTTGGTACAGTTGTTGGTACAGTTGTTGGTACAGTTGTTGGTACAGTTGTTGGTACAGTTGTTGGTACAGTTGTTGGTACAGTTGTTGGTACAGTTGTTGGTACAGTTGTTGCACCCAAACATCCACATTTCAGTCTTTCTTCAAATGAAGTGAGTTTTGGATTCAGATATCTGGTGTTTTGTGTCCCTCTATGAATGAAGCATGTGCATTCATAGCATGAACACATAGTGTATTCATTCATAGCATGAACACATAGTGTATTCATTCATAGTATGAACACAAAACACTGGATATCTGAATCCAAAACTTACTTCATTTGCAGAGAGACAGAAATGTAGATGTTTGTATGCAACAACTGTACCAACAACTGTATGAACAGCAAAATAATTTTATTCTGTATTTTAACTATAATACTGATTTTAAGAACTATAACATTGAATCATCATAACAATAATGTTAATCATATGTGGAATTTCTTACATAAGTTGAAACATAATCTGCACATGATAAAGATAGCTCCCTGAGGATGGCCAACAGTTAAGGTTGAAACATGTAGGAGCATTAATTGACAGATAAAAGTGTTGTGCAACAAGTTGATGCTAAATTTACATATGATGTGAGATTATTCTTTACATCGAAATTAGCAAGTAACCTTATGTTTACAGATGTATACACATATGCAGACACTCAGAGCATGGTGATATCATAACAATTTTCATTTTTAGGAAGGCAAGTAGGTTAAAAATTCACTGTTGTGAGAACTTCAATGGGTACCCTTCCTTTGTGCCCAGTTATGCCTCTACTTGTGTTTGAAATTAGTTTTCGTTGGATCTATGGGGTACCTCATACATGTTTGTGGTTTGTGTTTGTGGTAGGTTCACCCACGAAATGGAGGAAAAGCTTGTCCAAAAAAACTCATAAAAAATAAGAAGTGCAGGAAGAAATGCGGTAAGTGAGGACAACCTATATAAACCGATTATGGTAGTAGTGTTACCTTTAAGCTTACTTACCTACTTAATTTGATGTACAGAATGTTTATGACTTTGTGTCTGTACTTTAGGAGCCTATTGCTATGGTCATTGGCAGTCACAAATGTTGTAAAATCACGGATCAAAATCGCAGTGGTTATTGAGTGTGGCTATGTACATTTCCAATCTGATTACATGTAACAATACCATCCCATGAACCGGTCCTTACACAGTACAGTTGGTTTTACAATAAATGTTTGTAGCAACTACACGTGAAATCTTGGAGGAACCTGCTGCCTGCATCTTCAGGTTGCATTAACATGGTATCGTGTTCCAGAACACCATAATTCTAATATTCTGTGCTGTGAGAACCTGGTGTCTAATATAGGGCAATTTGATAACTAGTAGTGAGACTGTAAACTGCTTAAGAAGTCTGCTGTTCCATAGACTTAATTAGTAATCTTTCTTTATTATCTTCTCAGATCCCAAAACATTTGGTGAAAAGCTTCCTGAAAACCAGTGTATTTACCAGTGATGTAACTTCTGGGCATTCATTACTATAGTTCATTTCAAGAAAAGTTGTCCAGGGACAGTAATATATGTATCATATAATTTCTAATCCATTCATAGTGCTCCTGTGTTGAATAATCACTCTGATTAAAAAGGATTTGTGACAGTTGATGTTTAAACATCTGTGAGAATTGGATTTGTGGTCTGCTGGGATTACATTTGTAGCAACATTTTGCAGGAACCTCCTGCCTCCATTTTCAGAGCAGATGGTGGAGAGAGCAGGTTTCTCAGAAATGTAGGTACACAAAACCTCATAATGTCACATCTCTGGAGATGGTAATCTTCATAGTTACAGTTGTGAAGATCTCAAGTTTTGCATAATGTGTTTCTGTATCCATGTCATGATTATCCAATGTGTGGATAATACATGAATATTCTTGTTGCTGTTATTATTTGTTAAATGTTTTTGAAAATTTACAGAAATTCTCAAACTTTTATCTGTTCCCTTCCCAGTAGGTGGTTTGCCCAATTTGTATTCTTTTCTTGGAACTAGGGTAGCTCAATCAGTTTATTAACTATCCTACGTGACTAGAGAATTGGGTTTTGATTCTTGGTGTGGGGCTGAGATTTTTCTCATTGCCACTGTACCTGGATTGGCTTTGATGCCTTCCCAGTCTCATGTCCAGTTTGTTGCAGGGGTTTTATCCCCTGGGTAAAGAGGTTGGAGTGTGGTGTTAACTACTTATCTCCATCTAGTAGTGAAGTTTCAGAAGGCCTGGATATATGCCACCACAAGATGATCACAGTCTATAGTGGGCTGTAGTTTTAACAGTCTGTTTTCTGTATATACTACAAATTTTTCTTTCAGTGCTGTCAAGTTACAGGGAAAACTAAAGACTTCCAGATAGCCCTGGCCCTTTGTGACTGCTAATAATGTCTGTCACTCACCAGTATGAGGACTTTATGATGGAATGTGCTGAGTGGTTTTGTTCAGGGAACAATTTCAGTTATTTAAAGTGAAAACAAATTTGAGTTATTTTGTACAAGGCATTAAAATTTTAAAAAATATTAAATTAAAATAAAACAAATTTGAGAATTTATTATTGTATTAAACATTAAGAAAAATGTGAGAAATCCACACAGTGAACAAGTTCATGCAGAGCTCAGGAAGTGTAGTGATATAATTGCCAGATAAAGGAATTATGCAGTATATATTGATCTTTCTGGTTGGCAAGGTTGTGTAATCTTTCAGATAGAACAGCCATTATAAGACCGGCTAATTCTGAGTGTATAATATTATGAGTTTTACAGGAAGTAGCAAAATAATCAGCAGGTAGTGGTACTACTTGCTTGGCAGAGGCACTGAAATGATTGCTGTGACATACACAAAGAATAATACACATCATGTATGTATCTACAACAAACCAAAGTTGAAAAAGTGTAAAAAAAAGTTACTAGTGTGTTCCAACATCTGCTTGGTAAATCCTCTCTGTATGCAGTGTATGGCCACAGAGGGAAATTGTTGTTGTTTTTATATATATATATAAAACGTACATTGACAGATATCGGGAAAGGATTAATTCAAAATATGGTAAGCCCCTTACTTACATGGATCTGTAGTTGCATGGATGTATGAGTATTTTCCCCCACCTTTTTTTTTAGTATAGGCACTTCCAATTGTATGGCTATTAGCACCACACACAGTGTTAAAAAATTGTAATGCATTATATTATGGTATATTATGATACATTTTTATTTTACATATATTTACATTATACCATGTGTTTTCATGGGAATTTCCAGTTATTTTTATGTATATATACTGTACTTACTTTACGAATACATTTTCATTTTATTTACATTCTGTTTTTATAAGCACTACTTTTCTGAGCTTTAACCAACCACTGTAACAAGTGTACATGCCAAAAAATTATATTGTATTTAAGCATTGTTGGACTTATGTGGTTTTTAATGTGCATGAAACTTCCAGAACACATTAACTGTGTAAGTTGGGACTGACTGTAAGATAAACTTTGGCTTTGTTGTTCCTTCTTGTTAGTCATGCCTCTTCATATTTATTAAAGATAAGAAGAGAAAGCTGTCCTGTTGTTTAATTAAGCACCAGAATGTGAAGGTGTAAGTAGTAGCTGAGGTTTAGCTGCCTGCATTATTAACCTTAGAAATAGATATAGTATAGTGGTCAGCTTCATGCCATAGCTACTTGACCCACCGGTGGAAGGTCTTTCTGTACTTACTGGATAGGAAGTGCTTGGGTCCCGTGCCTGATATGGATGGAGTGAAGAAGAGAGAAATGTTTGTCCCTGCTAGGAATTGAGTAACAGTACGCTGGTTGTCCAGTTTACAGCCTAGTACTGACTGGGCTATCCCCAGCCTCTCTGTCATTATAGCGGCTCGGATAATTGAGGGCATGTTTTTATTGTGTTTACATAAATTATTCAAGACACAAAAAATGTTATCACCTTACCTCCAGAAAAATATTGCATATAACAAAGTTTATTGGCATGTGATGATACATCTCACATATAATGAACTATGTTACATTGGTAGAATAAAAATATAGAATGTGATTAAGCAAAGATTTGTAATATCATAAAAGTGCATTGTGAAAATCCTTATTTCACACTGCATGATATCCATAATATATACATGTCCCTAGAGTTTGTAACTTTGGAAACTATAATTTTTTGTATACAATGAGGAAAAAAACTTAATTGTGTATAATACCATGTAACTATCATTATTCTTTATTCTTCATTATTAATTCCATGTAGGTTGGTGGAGGTGTACTGATAATTTAAAGGATCCTGTTATCTCCAATATGAGAGTAATGATGGGGGAGGGGGAGGGACACATCTGTACACTTCTAACAAACCGGATGGCATCTCATCACTGAAGACAGTAGTCTTCATGGTCACTGCCAGAGAATGTCAGATCTCTTTGTTTATCTACATTGCAGTAGACTCCAATGTACAGAACAAAAATAAATTTCCATATCCATTACTGTTTTGTATCCTTCACTGGTTTAGGTGTTTGGACAAAGTACAGAACATTTACAACATAAAAGAGTGTTGTCTTGTAGGAAGTGTATGGTGAACTACTACATTTACAACTGTCCTGTAAAGAAGGAATTGAAGATTTCATGGCAAATAAATACACTGACATTTTTTTCTTGTGTTCGGTACCATTGTGCTTGAGCTGATGAAATCAACCCTGTTGATGTATGTAGAGTAAATATCTGAAATGTTTGTTTGTGGGACAACCATGATACACTTCATCATTAGGGAAGAATTTAATGTATACTCCAAGGGTAATCAAATATCTTGAGTCTGTTTTCAGTCTTGCCATGGGCTCCATGTTTGGTTGAATTTTGCTGGATTTGCTCCATCATAATCCAGTGGTTTACTGATATCAGGAAGTAAGCTTTGTTTCTCTGTTGTTAACATGTTATACAACTTTCTCATAATTGTTTCCTTTGTATTCACTAAATTGTGCATTTCACAAGGATCTGACACAACATTAAACAAACAAGGTTGCTTTGTTACAGAAGGATTGCAGTCTGGCACTGGATACTGGCTATCAAAGATGCATTTGACAGTTGCTAAGTCCCGTATTTCATTTATTTCATTTGCAGTAGCTGTACGACTGTTTGATGTAAATGACATCCATGCTCTGCTATTTGTGACTGATGATATATTATAAACTGGATTTCTGCCTTCATGATATCTTTCTCCATAATATTTGTCTTCTGAACCATTTACGCCAAATGATCCTTGAAGGAGAGAAATAATTTCAAAACATTAAGCTATTTCTCATTAACACTTAGGGGACAAACCCCGACTATAGTAATATTTTATCAATCATGGCGACAGAGCTATCCCTGATTGTATTTGTTCACAGTCCATTATGTTTATACCTTTGCCCCATAGTGTTCTGTTATATATTTTTTGAAACTAGGAATTTTAATTCCTGTTAAGAGAATGTATGTTTAGCCTTCTTTCCAAGCACTTTTAAGAGAATAACAAGCAAAATATTAAAAATATGAAATACTGAGAAAAAAAATCTGGTTTGGAGGGAGTGTTAATTCTCGAAAAATTGATGGACCTTTATCAGCTGTATATTATGCAGTGTCAGGTGCTGGATGGTAGTGAACAATGAAATGAGGTGAGGGATAGAGAGAGAGAGAATGTTGTATTTAATGAAGCTGTCAGTTATAATGATTATATAGTATCATTTGGGGTATGAATGAAATATGAGTGTGGAGCACTGATGGAATGATACAGTTAAGGAACTGAAGTTCTCAGAGACAACATATCCCAGTGCCAATTTGTCCTCCTCAAATCCCACACATATTGGCCTGTGCCTCTGGGTTGAGAGGATAGCCACTAACCATCTGAACCATGACATGGCCATTATGAATTCAAAGGGAAGGGAAAAGAGCTGATCATGGCCTCTCAAACAGCTGTATCCCAATGTTGAAAACTGCAGAATAACCAGCCTTGAGACTGTAATCAAACATAGATCCTCCTAAATGGAGAACAGGTTTGTTACAACGTATTCTGTAAATAAGAAGACTCAAAAGCTATGTAGCCTGCTCAAATCAGCTTGTCACATAGTGTTGTGGCTAAGAGATCACATTATCAGACTTCGTAGAAATTCATGGCTTCTTTCAGTTTTACTGCTGAAAATGCCATTTCAGAGGTGGGGTACCTTACAAGGGAATCTGATCTTCACACTTTGTAAACTGCATTTGGCAGCAAGAACTTGAAGCATAATGTGTTATGGTCACAAAGTTTTACATTTGTCAGTTGTGAGGCTTCAAGAATAACACACACTGAATGGCTAGTCATAAGGTCTCAAGTCATGTGGCTGTTTACAGTACTACCATAGTGCAATAATAATATTACAACTTAAACTTTTTAAACTACAGTAGTTATTGTATTTAAATGTCGAGGGAAGCTTTAGGAACATTATATTTCTCTTATATGCATTCAATTATGACTCATGACATAATACACTATGTACATATAAGGGAATTGGGAATTTATTGTTGCTTTTACTTCTTGTATTTTGCAGGATTCATTATAAAATGTGTATATGATACAGTTATTTTATGTCTATTTTACATTTGTATCAAGACAAGCTCTATATCCTATAGGTTTTGGATTTCCTTGTATGGATCAATAGAATGCTTAATAAATGAAAGAATGGTCTGCTGACACATGTGGTTCATTATGATTCTCACACTAAACAATGATTAGTGCTCCAAGTGTTTTTAACCCTTTAAACGCCGAGTTAAATCCCATCTGCCATTTGCTGGCATTATTAGGAGCTCACCATATTCTCCACATTAGCAGGGTAAGGGTTAACTGGTTTGTTTTTGTAATGTACATGCAGTGAGTTTACTGTGGGGCAAGAATTAATTTGTAAATATTACTCATATGAATTTCAGGCTCTGAAGTGTTAAAAACTAAAATTATATAGTATAGGGTCAGCATTACATTGATGGCATCTTCTTCACACCACATACAGTTGTTCTACCTTATTAAACTGACTGTGTAAGTCTCATTTGTAATAATGAGGTGTGATGCATGAAGATTTGATGGGTATTTTTGACTGGCTTTATATTGCTTACATAGTTGAACATATGACTGCAGTGACGAATGTCTACCTCCTGACCCCCACATGTAGTACATGTCTTTGTACACAAATACAGAAGAGTACTGTCAAATGAAATGATTTTAAGAAAGTGAAAAATAAATTTCTGCCTAATAAAGAGGCTTTATATTCTAAACCAATGGGGATGCATTGCATACATTTAAATGGTGATTTGGAATTTTGCAAGAGGCTCACCAATGACTAGTTTCCAGTCTCCATCCCTAATGGCTGCATTCTTCATGACCTCATCTATATTGACTATCAACCGTGTGCGTGTAGATGTCTGGTTGGTACTGATGCTGCTCCATTGGTCAATGCCATCTAGATTGGTGGCCAATTCAGAGACATTTCCTCCTGCAGCAGTGATCAGTGTTGGCAACCAGTCTGTGATGTGCATCAGCTGGAAGAAAAGTTTGTACAAAATAGTGCATATCTTAAACACACTTGACTGCAGCCCAGTAGACTCAACAGAACAAGTTTCACATGATTCTTTTCCACCTGATGATGTGAAAGCAGAGCCAACGTCTGAAATGTGTGGGAAGTCTAATAGATGTGTTAGTTCAATAACATGCTATTGTCAAGAACCTGTAGACATGTCTAAAACACATTACAAGTGTCATCTGTTGATGTCCACAAAAAAGTTTTGGGTTGTAGGACTGTTGTTAACCCACTACTAAGTTCTGAAGCTTATAGGACTGTTGTTAACTCAAAAAGAAATCCAAACAAGACTGTCAGTACTGAACCTAAGTTAAGCAAGGTGGGAAAGCTACAGTTTGCACTGGAGTGTTCAGAATTCCAAATAAATTTTTTGTGTAATTACTCACTTATGGAAGTGCACTTCTATAATGATAGATTCTATGAAAATCAAGTTCATTTAAGGACATTTCTCATCAAAGTTTATGCAAACCTATCAAGCACTTCTGAGTTGCAAAAGACGGAGAGTTGAACGGTCAGATAGTCTACCCAGTGTGCTTTCAATTTATGCACCATGTGCAGAGAATACTTAATGGCATCAATTTTAGTAACGACATGTACTCCAAAGCAAAGGTAAGAAGAGTGTCATCACTCATTACTATCTTCATATAATAAGCTAAAATTTATTAAGCAACATGTTTCAACTTACTACACGAAGATTGTTGTGAATGATGATACTCTCCTTACCTTTGTGTTTTTGTATCACACTTAAAAATACTTCAAAAGCAAACAAATACACTGGTTCATACTGCCATAATTTTATTGCCAGAACCTTTCTTGTGAAAAACGGATATAGTGTGTAAATTTGAGTTTGCACCAAAACTCTAGGGACTTTTAAGCGATGCATCATGTGACCTTAAGCCCATTCTTACCTTATGTTGGCTGCGCTTTGATTTATGTCTGTGGTGTATGTTCATGGTCAAGGTAGCTAAGAACTTATATGCCCTTTGTTCTTGTGCTGAGAGAATTATGATGATATTTAATTCCTTATTTTTAATGCTGTTTGTTGTGGTTCTTTGCACATGCCCAGGAGTGCTACAGGAATGTGTGCGCTGGCTTCAAGTGTGTTACACTGATGTAATTACCTCATTAGATACACGATGAGACTCACTGATCAGTGGACTCCAAACCAAACCGACACACCTCACACCTCCTTCCCACAGTGTCGCCTTAACCTGCAGATCGGATATAATGAAAAACAAAAAATTGCAAGTACAGTGACATATATCTGAGTTACAAAATCATAAAGAATGTGGTGAGTGGAATATTTAGCACATGTGAATACAAATGACTGATTGCAAAACCTCAATGGAACAGTCCATTTGGAAGTTCAGATTCCAGATGGTAGAGTAATACTTAAATAGATTGTAAGTCGATTGATTGATTGATTGATTGATGGGTTTGAAATCAGAACTGTTGTACATATGTATGAGGGGTGGAAATGGGTTTTCAGAAATGGATTACTATACTTGTTAATTTATAGTTTCTGCTAGTGTCATCATATATTGAAATTTCCAAACTGATGTAGGCATTGCAAGTTTGCATTCTTCTTCTCTTGATTCAGTTGTGAATGAAAAATGGTATGATGGTGTTCGAACATAAAGTTTCTGATTTCACTGCATGTTTAATGTAATAAAGTTTGCTTTATTTCCTCACCCTATTATGTTATGGTGTGATGCAGATGAAGTGGCAATCTTAAAAGACATGAAACAAATGCTATTTTCCTGTGCCTTCTTGAAGATAAGTTGATTTTATTGTATTTAACGTGTGGCATTTACTCTTCATGTATACAAATATATTGTCCTCCACGGAAATACTGCGTATTGATTCTTCACCTACTTAGCGACACTTTTAAACTGCATACGTATGATGAATGGTAATGTAATTGTGAATGACAAATTATGATTAATGTGGAAGGATCATGGCCAAATTAAGTAATTTCTCTGGAGAGACTGAGGATAAGCATTAAGAATCTCAGCCATGGTAACCAGTCTCTGGGCAGAGATTTGAACTCTGGATTTTCTGAATGTTAAGCAAGAGGGGCTATCATGTGGCTTGGATATCTGGTGTGTGGCAGTTAATAGCTGAAATCTTCTTGGATTTGCAGGAAACATGTATTGTGCTTTGTCCATTAAAGAAGCCAACCTAAGAAACTGTGAGTTTCAAGGGTCATAACTCAGGGATGAGGTGGCCATGAGGGGAGAAGACTCAAAAGAGTAGCAAAATGGGTGGCAAAATATGTATTTCCTATAAAAAGTTATAAAGCTTCTGATTTCTGTTAGGGAGAGTTATTCTGATTTATTTCCCGGGTCACATAAAACCTAGCTGTGCCACTGTGGGTTCCAGTAATTCTGTCCTAGTCAACTGTTTGTAGCAAACCAGTATTCTCACCCCTCTAAGAGGATAGTTCGATCCCCAGTTCTGAAAGTCATCACCAATGCTTGGAGCACCATTGTCAGAGATAAAAATTATTATTGAATTATTCAGCATTTCTGTCTCCATCAGGGTGTGCACTATGTGTCCAACAGACTCGTCCAGCTTGGAGACCATAGCTGTAACATACACACGCATGAAGACTTATTACAATACAATAGTCTACATATGAAACAGCTATTCTCTATGTAAGTCGAAACATGTTGCATTAGTATTATATTGTATTATAGTTGTGTTGACAGCAATATATAGTAATAAAGTGAAAATATAGATACACAACAGGATGACTTCATTCAAATAGTTATTCTCTGTGTTTAATTTGGTGACAAGTTACTAGTGCATTTATTTATCTGTTATTCATACAGTGAATTCTCTCCTCTGTGTTGTGATGCCATGTAGTCTTGTAGGAATTCACTGACACTTTGGAGGTATTTACTGCCTCCATCTGAATGTTTTTTGACTTGTGAATTTACATAATTTACTAACAGGTATTTTAAGCTGCACCAATTAAAATGAAACATATATTGTTTTCTCATGTTTGAACAAATTGTTACATTTATTAGGAGATTTAAACATGGTGACACATTCCTTTATGTTGTGTTTATGAAGCACAGATGGAACACTCATTGTGTGAGATGTTAGTGGTAGATTTATGTCATGTGGGTATGATCTGAGTAGGATCAAATACATGCTAACTAGCTTGTATGCGGATTCTATACAAATAATTAAGTATTGTAACATTTTGTAGGAGACTATTTGTGTCTAATATAAATAACTACTTTGCAGGAACTATGCATCTTTTTTAATTCTCCTCACTTAATATTTTTTGGGTTTTTAAATCAAGAACTGTGAAGTGGGCAAGACATCCAGTTTGCATTGTAAATAAGAAATGTGTACAAAATTTTTTGTCAGAAGAGCTCTGTGATCTTCTGGGATATTATGCATCCAAGAGTGACAATTCCTTCCTGATGTTTCAGGACAGCCTATGGATCCCATCTTCAAGGGTCAAGAAATCCAACAAGAAGTTTTTGATAAAAAATAAATAGGTTTAGGTGCCTGCATAGTAATAAAATCAATTTAAATGTCCATTAGCAGGCATTTGTGATGAGAGTAATGAAGCTTTGAGCTGCATCATGACACAGTTTCTTGATTATCTCAGTAACTATCAATTGATCAAGGAGTATTGTGGTATGGAGTTCAACTGTGGTCAGGGCTCGTACAAGGTGAAATGCCACCCAAGGTGACCAGTAATTCTGCATCCCTTCCTTATTTAAAATCAAATTTAACTTTCTCGCAAATTGTCACAATTAGTAACATGAAATTTCCACTGTGACATATACCAGCACTGATGATGAAATTCTGTCACATAACATGTAGGTGACTGCCAAATAACGATCACAATGTGAGTAAAGGAGAGTCAGGCATTTGATTTAGCTGTCCTCTTGCATGGGCTGTAGCTCTTCTGAAGTGGGGTGTTTCATGAAATGAAATGCTTTGTGACAATGTAAACACTAATGTACAGATTTTGGAAATTAGTATAAGCATGTCTGTTATTGGATATATGTATGTCAGATAATTTTAGGGTGTTAGAAGGCTCTGTCTTGAAGTGCTTGATGCTTGAACAGCTTAAGGGAACTGGAAAATGTCTGAAGTTGATATCTTTTTATTCTGCACCCAGTAGTACAAACAAACCTTTTTAAATTATGGGCTGGCACCTAACAGTGCCACCATAACTACTAAGATTATAACCAATGATGATAATCCTGTAGAGCAACTAAAAATGGAAATAATTTATTAACCAAAATTACTTAGTTTAATTTTCCATTTATGTTTTCCGGCATTTATCTGCGTTGTAGTAACATGAAAGAAAGTTGTGGTTTACATTTTCAGACTGGCTCTATTATTTGTATATTCCCTTGCTCTGCTCTTGCCAGTAAATATACCAGTTCTCCCCGATTGTCTGAGGTTCACGCACGGTCAATGTAGTATGGCAAAAATCGGGCGTGGGGCATTTTTAAAGTTGAATAAATTGTAAATAATATGACTTGTCATTGCGCTAGTGGAGTATCCAAATCACGTAGCATCCACCCGCGTCTGTTTCGGGTGTACGTAACGTCACTTTCATCGAGTGACTTGAAAAACTTAAGTCAAATTAAAGTCTAAAAAATGAAATCATGCAAGTAAATTCGCCATCACTTCCGTAAGTCTGAAGGTACCAGTACTGCAGGTTATATATTGTGTGAGAAAGGTACATCGGAGAAGAATAACGCCACAACATTTGCTTATCGTCTATGCGCGAACACAGACGTAGCCATGCAGTTCGTACAAGACACCGGTGTCTTGAATTTCTACTGCAGATTTTCTGAAAGTGAAGAATTCATTGCGTTGGAAATTACGCAACGTGAAGGTAAGGTGGGGTTTGTACAAAATGTACAAACTAAGCATTGTAATTGACACCGATGTACTGCGTTTTACAACAATTAATACTCCTGATGTAAACATACAAATAAAACGAAAAATTTTGAGCGAATTAGTGATAGACACCTTTTGCAGGCGTGGTCTTACGAGACTTATTCGCTGAAGGTTTGAGGTTAAACATGCTTGCAGGGGGCATTGGGTGATTGGCAATAATCGATGATATGCTGGTGGCGTATTTATCGGCGGTGCCCAAAATAAAACTATCGGTGAATTATTAACATGTATTAAGAAGTGTGATATAGCCAAAATCGTAATAGAAGCCTGCAAGATGTAGTTTGTTCTACATGTGTAAGCAAGGTACAGGCGCCTCGCGTCAAATCACTAACTTGTGACTTAACGGCCAATATTTCAAATTTTAAACTTGGACTTGCCCAATTTTACTACGCCATCGACTGAAGTGAGGTTCGTAAAGGCTGCAACAACGAAAACAAAATGAAACTTTGGATGTTAATGCAGTTATATATTTCACGTAGAGCCCATTGTTCCCATCTTTTCAGTTTTCACGTAGAGTTTATAGTATCCTGCCCATACTCATGGACGTGTAAGTATCAAAACAGTTTATACCAAATGATAACACACGCTTTTACAATGGGGCCAACGGACCTTTGACTTACATTACTGGTAGTAACGTGTTTATTCCCGTGTAAATGTGCCCTGAAGTGAAATTAAAGCGTGTGAATGGACGGTATGATCATATGTGGATTCATGTCTTTTGTGAAGAGTGGGTACAGCGACTAATTCTTAACATAAAACGACGCCGTAGGCCATATTTGACATTTTTGTGAAGTATGAAAAGGGATTGTAACTTGATTGTGTAGAGGGGACTTGGAAGTGAGCGGCAAGACGTCGTAGCTGATTTGGGGATACGTTTCCGAGATACGTAAGGAAGAAAACACTGAATAAATGATATGTTGTATTCGACTGAATGTGCTGTGGTTATTGTTATTGGTAGTCAGCGGAGGCCTCTCCATTACAAAGAATCTTTATCGCCCGCCCGCTGGTTTCGCCGAGCGCTGTCAGCTGATCAGGATCCTCCTCACTTTACTCAGCAGCACAAGAGTTGAGCAATTTGTGGATATCAGCCTGTTTCGAACGTGGGGTTCATTCTTATGGAACTTTATGGACCAGCATAAGGATGTTCTTCCAGACACACACACACACACACACACACACACACACACACACACACACACACACACGGTATTTTCAGTATTTTCGAGGAAGGGATAACGAAGACTTACACAGGAAATTTTCTCAGTCGATGAAGCACTTGGCCAAACGCTATCCCTGATCTTGTAATTTTTATTGAAGAAACGAATCGTGATTCATTACACTACAACGCTTTCCGACCGCAGTAATGCACATTACCCTGTCCCTCTTTTGCAAAATCTTCCATTTTCTTTAAGAGAGACGTCGCTTTCCTTTTGCTATTACGCCATTCTCGTTTCCAGACATAAGTTAAACACGAGGGCAACAGTTATAAAAACAGTAAGAAGTGCAGTCGCAGGTCATCCCATATCGCAGGGTGTTTTCTAGGTAACCGCTAAGTGAGACATTTGAGCAGATGCGCCCTACTGTGCAAAATACTCGTGTCTGCACAGTCTCGACCGCGGATGAGCGAGGGACCTAAAACGCGATGCACAAGGGTTGCCACTATAGTTCTGCGAATAGGAAAAACCGCAACCGCGATGCGCCAATCCATGGACCCACTGTACTACTACTACTACTACTACTACTACCACCACCACCATCACTACTACTACTACTACTACTACTATAGTAATTTTTCCCCGTTCATGGTTACCCAGGTTAATCTAATTTATAGGTTTGGCCAAAGTAATCACAATTTTTTTCAATAATTATTTCTAAAGATGAAAAATCTGTGAACATTGTGGTGTGCATCAGGCACTCTGAATGTTGTTTGAGCTGCCTTCTTCGAAGTTTAAAAATTAAACTCTTGTGCAGGATCTTCGGCAATATGCCAGTTGCTAGCAGGTCTGTTGGTACTCTTGTCACCAGTTCCATGTAGCTGTGTTGATTCACTGCTTATGCTCATTGTTGCTATATTATTATTATTATAAACCGAAGTTAGCAGGAGCCAGGATGGGTTATCAAAACGGATTGTCTATGGGCTGGACCGACGGATTTCGATTTCCACTTGGGAAAAATATTGTCTGTTACCACGTCCATCCAGCTCTGGGCCCCAAGAAGCGTCCTATTCGGTCAGTACCGGAGCTGCTTTCCCGGGTTTGTGTTGGTTAGGCCGTGAAGCTGACCAATGTTCTGCATCCAATGCTGACATTAACAGACCAGCAGTGTACGTATAACGTACCTTGGAGGCGCGCTTTTGCAACAATTGTTGCGTTGGAAGAGCAATAATTATTACATATTTGTGTGTGTGTTTAGCCTTAATTATCCATCGTGTAATGCGCATGCGCCTTATTATATTGCCATCTGTTGCCTGTCCGACCCTACCCTATTCTTCCACATTGTCTCATAAGCGGCACGATTTTCGAAGAAAATTTATTTAACACTAAAATTTGTTTTGATTTTCGCTACTGCAACTTTTGTCTGAAACATTTCTCATTCTAAGAAGAACTGAGCGAGATATGGTCACAAACGTGAATTGGTCTTCTTGCAAGTTTCCTGTTATTCTTGTCAGATTTTAATAAACTTGAATTTTCTCAACAAATTTTCGAAAAGTACTCAAGTGTCAAATTCCATGAAAATCCTTCTAATGGGAGCCGAGATATTACATCAGACGTACAAACATGACGAATCTAATAGTAGCTTTTCGTAATTTCGCGAAAGCACCTAACAATGCTTGAAGCTATACCTCACTACCCCATACCCTCCATGATGTGTTACCTAATTTAGGACTGGGTGAAATTGGGCTACACTTTTTCCTTTACAATTAAATAAGCCTGTCATGACTGTTTGTGTAGAGATGTAAAATCCTGCTTATAATAGGGGACAGGTGGTGGGCTCGTGTAAACGCGGTAACAAACCTTCGGGTTCCATAAAATGCGGGGAATTTGTTGACTAGCCGAGAACCTGCTAGCTTCTCAAGAAG
>Ga0131853_10005649_pt1 | contig 22565 bp, 12 predicted proteins | sample TergutLab28metaG_FD_92764 | JGI IMG/M metagenome (GOLD analysis project Ga0131853, IMG submission 92764) | Labiotermes labralis P1 segment gut microbial communities from Petit-Saut dam, French Guiana - Lab288 P1 (version 2) (version 2) | ecosystem: Host-associated > Arthropoda: Insects >...
CCGAATGTTCAGGATGCCCACATGTATCAACAAACCGAATGTTCAGGATGTCCACATGTATCAACAAACCGAATGTGCAGGATGTCCACATGTATCAACAAACCGAATGTTCAGGATGTCCACGTGTATCAACAAACCGAATGTTCAGGATGTCCACATGTATCAACAAACCGAATGTGCAGGATGTCCACATGTATCAACAAACCGAATGTTCAAGATGTCCACATGTATCAACAAACCGAATGTTCAGGATGTCCACATGTATCAACAAACCGAATGTTTAGGATGTCCACATGTATTCACAAACCGAATATTCAGGATGTCCACATGTATTAACAAACCGAATATTCAGGATGTCCACATGTATCAACAAACCACATATTCAGGATGTCCACATGTATCAACATACCAAAATGTCATGTCATATTCTTACCAGTGGAAATATATATACACACACAACATTTATTTAATGCAAATGTTTTCCAGTAGTATATTCATATGGATACTGATAAATTTAGTGACTTCTTTAAACTGCATGTTAATATAATGAAGCTATCTGTTTGTCACCAATTTATATGAGGTCCACATGACAGAGTATGTGACTGTACCAAGGCACACAAGCACCAAGGTTTCAGAGAAATCTGCTGCATCAGTTTTCTGGGTAGAAAAGTCAGCATGCACCTCTGAAACTGCAGTGCTTGTCTACCCAACTATATGGCGTCACTCCCAGAAAATAGTTAGCTTAAAATACTAAGAGTTGCTGCTGCTGACACACTCATTACAAATCAAGAAGCCCTTGATCACTTACTTAAAGTAAATCCAAGGTCTTCTGTGTATGCACGTTTGGCCAGAAACTGTCCCTCAATCAGAGCACGTACTTCTATTTCCTTGCCACTAAACTTGGACAGCATAACATTAGCTTTGTTCACATGGTAGTCCCCACTCACACATGGCAAGATCTCTTGTGTATCATAGTACAGTCCTGTAACACAGTGGCACATTGTAGTAGTCCTGTAACACAGTGTCATATTGTAGTACAGTCCTGTAACACAGTGGCACATTGTAGTACAGTCCTGTAACACAGTGGCACATTGTATAGTACAGTCCTGTAACACAGTGGCACATTGTAGTACATTCCTGTAACACAGTGGCACATTGTATGGTATAGTCCTGTAACAGTGGCACATTGTAGTACAGTCCTGTAACACAGTGGCACATTGTATAGTATAGTCCTGTAACACTGTGGCACATTGTAGTACAGTCCTGTAACACAGTGGCACATTGTATAGTACAGTCCTGTAACACAGTGACACATTGTAGTACAGTCCTGTAACACTGTGTCATATCATAGTACAGTCCTGTCACACCATATCACATTGTAGACATACTACACTCTTGAGGGTTTCTTAAAATAAGCATATGTGGAAAGTAGAACCACAAACTGCACATAGAATGGAATGAAACATAAAGAACACAGTAAGCATGCCTTCACAAATAACATACAATTATGCAGCTGCAGTCACTCTCACTACCATGAGGACCGTATCACAAGGCAAAACAGAAACTCCCCTGTGGATGCTTAACCTCAAAAATGGAATGTACATCCCTGACTAGGTGGGCACAGACCAGACAGGTCAGCAGTGCCCACATCTGGTGGCCTAGACAACTAACCAACACCGTACCATCACACATGCAGTACATGTACCAACACATTCCTCTCTAATTCTCTGCAATCCATAATTCTGTCTATCCCTACTATAAAATTAATTCCTATAAATTACACAGACATGTTAATGTAATGGTGTTAAACCCAAGGATAGTGGAGCATTTGTTCATTTTATCTGACCAAGTGCCATAGCGATCTGACAGTACACTTGGTTCTATCATTAGTGTTGGCCAGTATTACATTTCACTGTGTATGTCAAGATCACTGCGGTATCAATATGCCAGAAGGTTTTGGGGAAAACCATGAAAAATATGTTAGAATAGCTAGTCTTCTGGAGGCTGAGATTTGAACCTAGTACCTCAAACACACAAGAAGGGAGTATTGCTCACCCACAGGCATAACTCTGGAGGGGGGGCATATTTTTTCTATCTAAGAATTTTTTTTTGGGGGGGGGGTGGGCTACAGAGTTTGGAAAGGGGAAAATAAAAATAACTGGGGTGAGAGTGGGGGAAACAGGTGTATGTATAGCAAGGACTGGTTCAAACCAAACTTCCCCCTCATTCCAAATTGAGTGCTTTGTAAAGATGCAAATACTCATGGTCAAACTTACACACACACTGCCAAATGTTATTGGCCAAGTGGTGTGCCTATGTGCTCACTTGACCACCGCATTGATCTCTGAGCTCTGTTGCATGAAGTCTGCATGATACTGGTTTAAAGAAATTTAAATTTCTGTAAAATTACTCTACACAGTTACCTTAGACTGTGAGTAGGAGAAATAAGTGTGGCAACAAAAGACAATAAACCATTTCAAACCCTTGCGCATTGCATGCCAAGAGCACACGATAAATTTGGGCAACCTCATCCCACTGTGTTAGTCAGTAACATGATAAATGTCACATAGGAGCATGAAAAGGAGTACAATGTATCGTCTGATTTACCTATGTTGCCAAAGTTTCCTCGAGGAGTACTGTTGAGAAGTTCATTGAATAGTCTCCATGAGCCCTCTGCACAGGCGTCACGAATTCTTTCCCGAGTCAGAGATGCATTTTTGAAGCTGCAAATGAAGGGATATATATATATCACACAGACAAAAACTGCAATAAGTACAGTGTTGTCAGCTCCGTTCTGTTTCTACATACGAGATATTATATTGTCACCAATCATTCACATTTTGAGCTAGAACAAGTGTCAAGTAAGACTGTCCCTGTACTTAAAAGCCTCATAATATATAAATTTATTTGATTTTACATATCTATATTTCTTCATCATCAATCCAATGAAAGAGGATTAAATAGGAAGAACATGCAGCATGCATGGAAGAGATGAGGGATGTGTACTAATTTCTTGTGGTCAGAAATGCTGAAGAGAAGATATCCCTTGCAAGACCTAGGTTTAGTTGGGTGAATAACATTAAAATGAATCTTAAATATGTTAGGAAGCTGTGGAATAGCTCAAGGAGGATCCAGACATGGGCTGTCATCAACAAAGTAACGAATCTCCAGGTTCCATAAAATGCAGAGAATTTCCTAACAGCTGGGCAACTGACAGCTGCATGGAGTTCAGTGTCAGGTACGGAGAATGGATTCTTAAATGTGACACATGTTTGCCAATTCTGATGGACACTTGCATGACAATGGAGTGATGGCCAAGGAAGAGCAAGGATGCCTCAAAATACTGAGCAATATCACGATTAAATTATTTGCATAAAACCATGCAGTTATCATGACAAAGAAACTGTATTATTATAAGACCTGAATTATATGCATGCTAAGATGGAACAATATATGCGAAGCATATAGAATTGTAGCTGCACTTCTCAGACATTATTACTGTTGTTGTTGTTGTTGTTGTTGTTATTATTATTATTATTATCATCATCATCATATTATTATTATTATCATCATCATCATCATCATCATCATCACCACCACCACCACAGTGCTGTGGAAACCAAGACCATCCATCATAAAGCAACAATGACTGAACAGTCTGTCACTTTTCATGAAGTTTGATAAATGAGTTCTTTACAAAAAACAAACTGTCCAGTAAGTGAGCTGCATGCATACTGTTTGTGAACGTGTGTGTGTGTGTGTGACATTCTACATGTTTCCATATTTCTTGACAGACTTTGATTAAATTTGGTGTAGAAGATCACGTAATGTCTTTCAGTAAATGTGAGTTCTGTGGTTTTCACAGCAGCGCAAATGACACTTCACTCAAGGGCGTCAATGAACGTGTGCCCTGTTTTTGACACCTCTAATCTCTTTTTGGAAAAAAAAAATCTGAAATCTGTACAGCAACAGTGAGTTTCACAAGAATTTGTGCAAGGAAGGTTATACTATGCTTAGGCACGTAAACGAAATTACATTTATTCATGTACCATGAAATGCTACAACATTTTTTAAGTAAAGAATGCACTGGTCAAAACTTTGTACTATATCATGGAGGACACTATTTGCAGTATTGTTTTGTTACCATAAATCGGGATGACTGCGTGCCAAACATATGTAACAAGTCTTGTTTTGAATTTGCTGCGCTGATGTTCAGTACTCCATAGTGAGAGTTTTTGGGAATCAATAATTGCATAGTGCTGCTCTCAACAGTCAAGATTTGGTACTTTTAAAATATGCAGTTCCCAACATAGATGAAAGTGAATGACAAGCTGCAATATGTGGGGTAGTCTGAATACTGTGTGCTGTTGCCTGATAACTATTGTGTGCAAAATGATTTATTTTCATTATTTCATGTATATTACTGGACACAGAGTCTCAGATATAACCGGTATTCTATACATCCCATTATGATTATGTACTAACCAAACTGAACATAACCGTCAATTTGCAACTCAAATTTATTGTCGGTCCTTCTTATTCGTTACAGCGTGTTTCAGCTGACTTGGCCACCTTCAGTTAATAAAAACATATACAAAACACTTGGGAGGTTATTTGCAACATTAAGTTTCTTAAAAAGAAATGAAATCTCATTTATACATAAAGGGTAACAACTTGTAACTAAACATGTTATTATGTAATTCTGAAGTTTTTATATACTGGTATTAAAGAATATTACCTTGAAAGTTCTAGCTATTACCTAATTTAATTTTACTTTTAGATTTGTTGAGCAACTTCTAATTTTTACGTTATTCTTTCCTTGAGCTTAGACTGGTTGAAAGTTTTAGTATTACAGAATATCTGTCCAGTGAGTTTGTAGTTTATAGGTTAAGGGCTTGACCACTGAGGCCAAGCACAGCGGTCATTAGACTCCACATGTTAACTCCATTGACTCATGCCCTACTACAAGCTCCAGCCTTGTGAAACTATAGAATCTGGGGCCAATGGGTGTCATATTAGAATGATGTTGATGGAGAAGGGGTAGGTATTTGAAATATTGGGTTACTTTGCTATAAGCCCTGAAAGACTTCATTGAATTCTGTTGCTGTGGAAGTTTCCAAGATTTGTGTAGGTATTCCTGTTATTTTCCTGTCACATTTTGTTCAATGGTATTCTGCTGTAAAGGTTCCAGGGTCATCCATATGGGATGTATATTGGATGGACGGCAATGGGACAGGATATTCTCCAAGTACTTCAGTTGTGCCCCAGAAGTATCATTCCACCAAAGCTCCATACATATTCATTTTTCTATCACTAACACTATCTAATCTTATAAGTTGGCAGCATTTTTAAATAACACATCTAAACATACAATTCTAGATTGTTCATTATGTCAGCTAATTGAGATAATTATGACAGTGATCTTAAGCTCCTCCCCTGCTCAAGTGACAGATAATTATGAGATGGACATTTTCTCCATCTCCACAGTCCTGCCAATGTATATGGTGGTAACAGGTGTTAAAGTGATGTGGCAGTACAGTGGGAGGGTTTTTGGATGTGATCCAAATTTTCTTTCCCAGACTTTGATTTACTATTTTACACATTACTCCCACTTTAAAATTTCATATATATTTTTGATACATGTCCATTAACTTAGGCCCACTTACTGCTTCATATTTGATGTTACAGTGCAGTTACTTACCACAGTAATCCCATATATCCATCCTTTTCCACTGGACTGCAGAGGATGTGACCATCAAGAATAACCTTAGGTTGACCAAGACACAAGAATAGTGTGTCACTGGTTCCCAAACTCACAGCAATATCCCCTCTGTTCAGACACATCCCTACAAGGATATATACATATATTAACACTATTCTGTTCTGGATATGATGTTACAGAGCCTGGTAGACAGTACCAACATGTTGGATGATTATGCCACCTCCACCTCAACTCTTTTTCATTGACATAATCCTTGCGTCCGCACTATGGCCCTGGGGTTGACTCAGCCTCTAACAGAAATGAGTACAAGGAATACTTGCTGGGGGGTAAAGGCAACTGGTGCGTAGGGCTGACGACCTTACCACCTTCATGTGCCGATTGTCTTGATATCTAGGAGCCTCAACCTCCTGGAACCCTCTGGACCTGTCCAGGCCTGTAAGGGGATTGCTGTACCTTTCACCTTCAACTCTGAAGTTCAAGGCAACACAGTGGCTGAAATATTAAGACCTGTCTATAAGAACGTGTGATGTCACACCCCAGAAGACAACAAAATGTAAGTTCTGCTGTTGTGACAAACTCAGAGGTCCAATAATACAGTCACATTTTGACAAAGAATTTACATACTCTTGTACAAAAAGACTGTAACTATTTTAGGACATTTTTAATCTCCTCTAAATGAAAATTTTTGTCTTCTCATCATTTAAAGTCCTTGGTATGCCAGTAGTATTAGTAAGTGCTTGCATCAGACATGGAAGAGACAAGTTCATTTCCCAACAAAGGTAGCAGCATTTTGAAATCACAAAGAACACCATCAACCCTGAAATACTAATAACGAGATAATTCATATTCAGTGTCTTTACTGTAAAGGTAAAGCAGTCCCGTTACAGGTCCAGAGTGGCCTGGACGGTTCCAGGAAGTTAGGGTTCCCAGATTTCGTGACAACAGCACAGGATGGTGGTAAGGTTGTCAGTCTTAGTCACCGGCCGCCTTTACCCCCAGGAAATACTCCTGGTACTCATTTCTGTTAGAGGCTGAGTCAACCCCAGGGCCATAGTGCGAAGGGAGGGATTTTATGTCAATGAAAAATCCACTGACACTAGCTGGGATCGAACCAGCGACCTTCCGATTTGTAACACAGCACCTTAACCACTGTGCTACCGTGGTCCCCCATTGTCTTTACTGTAGCCACAAATATGTACCAGAGACACATTTCACTAACCATTCTGATGATGGAAACAGACGCTTCAGCAGCATCTCCCCTAAGCCAGTTTAACCCACATCTAATCCCCATAATCCACCTTACTTCAAATACATCCTGTCAAACTTAAAATACACATGACTTTGATCCTTTCACTGAAAGGTCTTTCTGTGCATTGCTGGACAGAGTGTCTAAAAGTGTGCAAGGTGGTTTATTGTTCCTCTCATTGCCAAAAAGTGAGAACAAGGAAACTCAAGTCATTACTCCTTCCCGTATGTAGCAATAACTATAACAACTGTCTGTATCAATCACTTGGATCACCATATAATACACATCATCAAAACCCTGAACCAAGACAGTCTTACTATTTTATTTTTCCATTGGCACATATCCATTAAAATGTTTACAGACCATTGCTGTTATAAACATTACACTTAGTGCATGATTTACTTCACTGCAGTACCCTCTTGTACACTGCAGCCTGTGTGGGGTATTTCGAGATGACAAATACACAGCACCTGGTATGGTCTGGGAATGCAACTTTGTATCTATGAGGGCAGAACAACAGCATGCACCAAGTGGGGCTGCTATGTATAGGTCTGCCATGAATTTTACTGGCAAAGGCAGACAATGCAACACCAGCTCAAGATAACTTCCACTGATGGTTTTTGCTACCATCTTGTGCTCCTATTTGTAACTGCTACTAACTATAACTGCTGACATATACAATGTATTTTAGAGCATGCTGTTTAATAAATGAAAAGTCCTTTTCCACAGTTACATCCACAGCTTCATCATTCTAGACACTAGACATCACTTTCACAGTGTTGTTTGTACTGTGCATGTCCATCAAGTTACTGGTGCACATACTTATATGAACATACATGTCAGGAGTGACATAATTGGCTCCGTGTTAAAGGGGGACCCAAAATATAGCAATGTATGTTCATGACAAGATAGACACCCTCCAGTAGTGGTGTTTGTTTGATCTATGGTGTTGTGTTCCCTGCTGATGGTGGTGGCCACCACCATAACATGTCGGAACATAGATTGACTGCATAAGTATGTGCGTAGTGTTGGACAAGCTGTAGATTGCAACCAGACATTAATGTTCAAAAAAACAGGCTATGTCAAAGAAATAAAACAGTTTTTAAAAACAAACGTAACATGGCCCAGTCCATGCCAGTCCTTTCTGCGTTACAATTCACATAAATTACCTATGAGTGAGGCAGGGTTATCACCCGTAAATGCAATCACCCTACACTGAGGGTTGAATCCAAATCTTTCAACGTAAAACTTCGAAACAGGGCCTATGTTAGTGTATGAAGGAACAGGGAAACCAAGCTTAGCTTCTACATCAGGTGCAACTGCCTGAAAACACACAACACATGGCATTCACTACTCTACCCTGAAAAAGCAGTCACGCAAAACACTCAATGCAGTCTCCATGCTATATCAGGTATTTATGTATCAGTAAATGGTAAAGTAATGCACACTTCTGTGGCCTGAATGTGCAACACATTAAGAGGATCATTCGCTTGTTTGCACACAGCACATATGAATTACAGCACAAGCGCCTCTGCATATAACACATCAGTAAGTGACTTACAACTAGGGCCATTCTTAGGATTTGAAAAACTGAAGTCGAATTCATGTGGCCTTGCAATTCGATTTCACAATAAACGTTTAACTTTTTTGTTTGAATCAGCTTGATTTTGTTGAGCAGTGGCTCATTGTATGGTAAGATTGTGGTGTCAACAGCAGTCAGCACAAATACGTGGCAGGTGGACAGTGTGGGTGCCAGTGTCAGCTGACAAATACCAGGTATTCTAAGTGTCACCTAGTCTGTGGAGTGGCAGTTGTACATCAGTTCTCCAAACAAGCTGTAGTACTTAGTGTTGAAATTAGTATTCCAAATCTCTGGACCGTGTGTGAGCTCAACACTGTTTCAAAATGTTAGTTATAATGTATTTGTCAGGTCCTGGTCAGAGCACATAGATATGAAGTGTATGATATATTTATTACAGAAATCAGTACAGTTTGGTACAGTTGCATTCTACCTACAGTACACGTCAATATTTCGCCCGTGTGCACTGCTGACATACATGACTCAGTTTACTTTTGCTAGCTTTTAGACAGCATTGCTGTAACTCCATGCACACAGAACTATCATCCTTTGGAAAGTTACACAAGTTATGTTCTTTGTGTGTAGATTGTTACACATGTAAGCAGCAAGTACATTTGGTAGTATAAGTCACTTTGTTTATATTAGTGAAAACTTGGCCAAATTAAAAACACCTCCCGTAATGTATTTGTCAGAAAAGCGTAGAGTGGGCGCTGAATGTTTAATCTTCCAAGAGAAGTGGACAGACAAATATTGTTGTGTTGCTATGAATGAAAAGCTTTCCATTTCATTTGTAGTGAAAGTGTCCTGTTGCTACTGCCAATCACTGGGGCACCAAAACAAGCACAGAAACTAGGCTTGTGCAGAGGGAAGATGAAAAGGAGGCTTGAGTCACAAAGCAATGGCTGTAGGTAAAATGCACCCTTGTACAGGCAATGAGGCTCTGTACAGGCCATACGGCCCACTGGGGAAGTACAAGTATAGCTCTATCCTTTCTTGACCAGGGCACTAGAAGGGTGTGAGGAGTCAGCGTCACACCCCGGCCGCTCTTTACCCCTAGGAAAGACCTGGTATCCATTGTACAGGAGGCTGGGTGGGCCCCAGTGCCGGTCTGGACAGGTGCGAAAAATCTCGCCCCCCAATGGGATTCGATCCCCGGACCATCCAGCCCGTAGCCAGTCGCTATACCAACAGAGCTACCCGGCCCACAATGACTGTAGAAGACCATCAAATGATAGTTCCTCTGCACTGCAAGCAAGTTTTTATGTTACTGACCTGAGGACTGAAGAATGCATTTTTTTTTAATGAGAAGTTCATAAGCAGATGTTTGCAAGAAGTTCAAATATATGTGCCAAAAATTGTTTTAATACTGCAAGTGTGTTTTGTGTAATAATAACATGCGCAGGGTGATGACTTTAGTACTGACTGACTTGATCAGCTCAGAAACACAGCAAAAGCTTTTAAAAGTTTTGTCTAGCATTCACTGCAAGTAATGGCAAAAGATATATCAGTTATTAACCTTTAATCACCGTTTATGCACAGTGTAATCTACGTACATGTTTTTCAGTGTGTGTGAAACCATGGAGGGGTTTGTCATGGCATAGCAGTGCTGTTCACTGTTGTACTCTTCTTGTCTCTGCATGCTTTACCTTTCATATTCAGACTGTTTCTCAATAGTAAAACATGTGAAGTGCTGGATATCTTAATCAAAAATGTCGTCTGTTTCATACACATGCATAAGACCAGGCAGCCTTTTATCAATCCAGTGATCAACAGACTTCTGGTTGACACCACTACTCTTAGCATACATGGTTTTGTATCCCACACCATACCATTTTAAGCCCAAACAGCCAGTCATCTGAGGCTTTAAAATTCTGTCCCACTTTATTTGTTTTGACTTTCTCATGTAAAACAGGTCCATTAAATGTCCTCCTGAAGACAAACTGATGAAGTTAAAATCACCCCTCAGCTATGACATATACAAAAAGACATGTAACACAATCCTACCCACTACTATCAAACACCCACATCCACCAAACTCAACAAAATGATGCATAAGGGTGGGTCCACACTTGTAACATTACCGCGTAATGTAACACCGCATCGTGACAGTGTGGACGGGACTCGTGACCGCGTAACGAATCAAAAGTTGGTAACACGGCCATGTGACTGCGTAACTAACCTTTGATACGTCACGCGGTCACGATGTCCTGTCCACACTGTCACGATACGGTGTTACATTATGCGGTAACGTTACAAGTGTGGACCCAGCTTAAGACTTCCAACAATTTGGCAAACGGGAACATAGCATAAATGCCAGTATGAAACTGAGTTACAGGTTTCATGCAGAGACTAGATTTTTATTCACTCAGTGCCGATAAAACTGTAAAATCAGAAGCACTAATTCAAGGAAAAGTAAAATTTATTTATGCAGGACATTTGCTGTGACAACAAAAAACAGATAAAAGCTGCAGGATGTGAAGAAAATATGCAAAGTTGGGTGAAAATAACGCAGGTTGCTTCTGATTAATGGATCTGATCTGAGTACAGCTGCACAACTTAAAAAATTAACAGAACATGCAACAAACCTTCAGAATATCTGGTGACCAATCTTTGGTTTTCAGGTCCATTAGGTTCATTCCTGAGCCATCTGCATAATCTATAGGTGCATAGTCACCAAGGAATAACGAACAGGCAAAACTGCTTATTAATGATATTCGCTGTAAAATGAACACTACAGGTTGTTATGAAGATCTAACACGAGAGTTATTACTAACAATTGCACTTATTCCGGTAAGTCACATGTGTCCAATAGGGTGGCCTAATGGTTACTGGCAGGAACACCCTGTCAATTTACAGTGTTTCTGCTAATCTGTGACATACCTGAGAATGAAGAACACTTATCTGAATTTTAAGAACACTTGTATCTGTAAAAGTGCTTTCCATACAACAGATGTTGAAATGTACAAAAACTTGGCAAAATGATGTGCTGTACAGGTATGTAAAATGTGTGGACTGTAGAAATCCACAATTCTGTCCCCTTAAACTATCATCTTTTGTATGTATAACTCAGTAAGCAGTAAGCAGTCTGCACTGCTTACTGCTTGTTTGCTTCAAATCATGAAGAAGTACACTGGGACCACAAACTGAAACCTAAACGTTCAAATATCAGTAGTGAAAGTTGTGGTTCCTAAACACAAATACAAAATGTAACCTCACACTGCCATTATGTTACAAATGGTCACAGCTTGCAACAATAACTGTGATAATTTTTCAGAATGAAATGTGTCACAGTATGGCTTTCTTCTCCAATGCCCAGAAATAAGTAACCATAAAAAGAAACAGCAAATGGAATTCACAATTCCTCAAATATTTACAGGACAACATACTTCCGTACTGTAGTACACAGTCCTTTTCTTCTGGTAAACCTTTGCAATCTGTGACCCTGTGAACCTCTCGTATGCCCGTGAACCTGTAATCTCTGCTAGTTTCTGTGAATCAAAACAAGAAACAATTTATCAAGGTATGTTTCTAATGGAAGGCAGGCAATATGATATACCGTATTGTGATGGCAGTGAATATTACGATAGTCTTCTGAGATGCAATGTTGCATAGTTGATAGTGGGTGCACATGTTTCAGATCAAACTGTAGCCTCCATTTTCAGTGTAGTACACAGTTTCACAACACTGACAACTGCAGTCTACACTTTAACCTTGCCAAACCACAAAACCTTTATAGGCCAGCTGTTTTAGAGCTTCTGTCAATGCTTTGTTACCTAGTAACACATTCTGGACCCCTGAACAGGGGATGTATTTACTGCTGCAATGAAGTTATGGCTCATTCACTTTGTGCTCTGACACTTGATTATTTTGAACACTAGCTGTTAGCCAGATACAGCACATCCTGTTGTTTGTATACTCAATTAAAAGATAACAGTTCTTCAGTCAAAATATACATGTTGTGTTTAGACTCAAGATCTACTATATTTTAATTGGCTATCAGATTTATATTATCAGTTGTTATAAATAATTTTACAGTAATAAGTTGTGTATTACTGACATTCATAACCACAGATCATCTGGATAAAATATAAAATATCCTGTTTAACATATTGCTTGCCAATCTCCTGGCTAGAATTGTGCTTTGGATTTTGTGTGTTAGTCATAAGCAGTGTCACAGACAAGATATACTGTGTACCAGGCTATATTCATTCATTCATTTATTCACTCATTTCACATTCCATTGATCATATACAGATGTGGAACTAGTCACGTATACACTTAGCATAATAAATAAAGCAAGTGTACATTCAGCATAAGTTGTGTCTTATTGTAGTGTCACAGGATAGTTACATTAACAGTTATAAGTGCTGTGATTAGGATAAGTGTAAGTAATAATATGAATAAAATTAATATAATAGTTAATTGTGTATTAAAATATTCCTGCAGACTACAAAAGGAACTATGTGACAGATATGTTTTTAGAGCTAGTTTGAATTTATTCTTATCACCAGATAAACCTTTAATGGCTGTAGGTAGATGACTGTAGATCTTAATTCCTGAATAATAAACACCCTTTGGGTATATTGCCAAGTTTACCGTAGGTAGGTACAAATTGGAAGTTTGCCTTGTATTGATTTTATGTATTGTGAGTTAAACAGAAATTGGTCTTTATATTTAGTAACAAATAAAAGTATTGAGAATATACATTGGGATTGAATTGGAAGGATATTTAATTCCTTGAATAGTTGTCAACAAGAGACATTCTTACTTGAATTCATAATTATTCTAATTATTCTTTTCTGAATTTTAAATACATCTTCACTATGAGATGAATTGCCCCAAAATATAATTCCATAAGATATAATTTAGTGAATACGTGAAAAATATGTATTTCTCAGTACATCTAGAGACATAAATGGCTATATTCCACAGCAAGGGGTGAAATATGGATGAAAGACAGGTGAAATTATTTACAATACTGGTATAGTAAAGAAAGTTAAGGTAGATACTTGAACACATGTTCACATCACATCACAGTTAAGACTGCAGTGTCTGTGTTACACACAACTGGGTACGATCTTTACGCAACTGAACAAAGTTACATCCAGTGTGAGCCCTTCTCTAAACAGGGGAAATCACTGAGACACTTGCAAGTGGAGGACTGGAATATGTTCTTGTTGCATGAATCAAGCAAGCACAAGCAAGTAATGTTTCTGTAAGAGGCCTTGCATATTGCTGCTAATTTGGGAACAGACAATGTTACTACGTCTAATGATGGGATCAACAGATTTAAGAAGAGATATGTCATTATTTGTAGAACTGTAGCAAGTGAATGGAAGAGGGTCGATTTAGAATTTGCACATGACTAAAAAAAAACAGCTGGCTGTTACAGAAGGTTAAAGTATATGACTTCTGTTATATAATGTTGATAAGACGTGTTTGTCATGGTACACAGATTCTTAACACTGTCTTTTTTACCAGTCTACTCCTGGAAGCTTTCCCCCACCAATATTACAAACATCCTGCCACATAATAGTGTTTTCTGTGTCATATTTTTGTTCATGACATTCTCTGATATCTCTTCTCCTACACATACAGGATCAGCATCTTTTTTAAGTTTCATACAAATTAATTTATATCTGGCAGAAGTAAGGTTGGACATAAAAATACAGAAAAGACATAAAATGATACACGGTCATACTTCCCCCGCCTTACCTGCTTAGGCAACTCCAGTCACCACTTTTCAGCACCCTCCTACACAGTCTTTTCTCATATATACTTTGTAAAGCACAATGATGAGATCTCAACATCCGCCACTCGCATAATTATAAGTCTCTTAGAGCCAACACTGTAAACCTGATGATGGCCTTCAAGTAGTCTGAAACATGTTGTTTCTTTAACACCCAGCTAATAAACAAGTTGTGTTCTGACATACATTTGTCCTTTACTTCATGATACATATTTGTAAAACTGCACTGGTGCAGCTGTTGCAGTCATACACACACATACCCGCGGACCCCCAACTGCATTCTCCAGCTTCTGACACTGTTCTATGGTGCTGCAGTCCTGCCATATTGGACTGTCGGCGACTGAGAATGCGTTTCGCAACTGCTCGTGCAAGAACTTGTGTGGCTGCAATGACTGGAGTGTCTGGCGCGCTCCTCTCTGCCAGTACACAGAGCCATGTTGCTGTACAGACCAGACACACGGGTGTATTAATGCCTTCCTCCTGGTTAACCACTTAAAACATGGTGGTTACTATATACAGAACATGCTCTAATGTTCAGAAAGCCATAGCATGTATTTATGTTTCATGTGATACTCTAAACAAACAGCAATTATTTCCCTAAGTAGCATCAAACAGCTACCTTTGTAGTGGAAATGCAGTGTGTCATCTCTGAAGTAGTAACTCAGATTTTAGCCAGATTTCCTTTCTGGGGAGGAGGATGAGGAGGAGGAGGAGGGGCAGAAGGAGGAGGAGGAGGAGAAGAAGGAGGAGGAGGAGGAGAAGAAGTTACATTATGAGATCATGGTGTTGTGTGTGAAACTCCATGTCACTTATAGAAAAGATAGACACAATCTCTGAAGACTGCAGTATTCGAGCAATTCAATTATCAGTAAGCCAATTACACTGTATTTGTTCAATAACATGCGTACCGAAACAAAAGACATGAATGCTTCTCAGGACTCAAAAACCCAGTTTTAAGGTACCTCTCAGAATACTGCAACTACCACACCAATTCAAATTGTTTTTCAGCATACAAACCTTTTTCCATTTCTGTGTCATCAATGCTGTCATATCCAAAATGTTATAATGGCCATCTCAACACATTATCACCACATCCATTTCAACACATTATCACAGTATCTGGCAGCCAAACTTTATACTGCATGCTCATGATTCTGTCCATCATCCATAGTCTTTGGTTTACAATGAAAAACACCGCTTTTAGCTGACTTGCTCTTTCACCTCTACAATTTCTTGTCTCAAAGGAGTAATTATGACAAAAGATACAGGTTAACTTGAACAGAATGTCTGAGTCAAGGCGAGTAACATAGCCCTCACAGTTGTGACCTAACAGTTCAGTTTCAATTATCCATCCACTTTCTGGACACTGATGATAAAGGTGTCAGTGCACAACACATGTACAGCTTACCTGTGCAGTGCCTGATAACGAAGCTACTTTGCTGAAATCAACACCAGCAATCTTCAGCCGATCTAACAAGATGTCCAGAGCTTTCACCCACATCATGACTGGTGCTGTAACAGTGCAGCCATCCTTGTGCACTGTGGCTCCTGATGTAGTCCTTTAACATAACAACATTACCACACTGCACTAATTCTGTTAACTCCATACAATAAGAACCAACTGGATGCACTAGGTACTTTCAATTTATTTCAATAATTAACCTCTACATGTTTCAAGCAGACTTACTGCTCATCATCAGAGTAGTACCCCTTGATGATGAGCAGTAAGCCTGCTCAAAACATGTAGAGGTTATTCATCTCAGTATTTAACCAAATTGATGCACAAAATTTTGTGCATCAAGTTGGTTAAATACTGAGATGAATATACTGAGATGCACGGTCAGCAAAACGTCAAAACATGTAGAGGTTAATTATTGAAATAAGTTGGAAGTAACTAGTGCATCCTGTTGGTTCTTATTGTACAAATATATCACAATGCACGGTCAGCAAAACATTAAATTTGTTAACTCCATGCAGTAGTCTTTCTTCAGACGCTTTCAGGCCATCAACTATTCAAGAAATTCACCAAAATTTTTGATATCCTCCAGGTTCTGGACTGCATTTTAAAATCCTGCCACTTGTCTCTGCCCTCAGCCACATGAATCCAGTCCATACCTACCCATCCTGTATCCTTAACATGCATTTTAATATCATCCTCTCATCTATAAGGAGCCTGAATAGCGTTGTCAGTATTGTGACTAGGCTATGAGCTGGACAGTATGGGGTTCAAATCCCAGTAGGGAAAAGGGATTCATTTCTCCAAAATGTCCAGACCAGCAGGGCCAAACCAGCCTCCTATTAAGTAAGTACCAGGGGCTCTTGCCAAGGGGTAAAGCAGCTGGGGCATGAGGCCAACCACTCACCACCATCTATGATCAAGGTTAAGAATGAGTGGAGCTATGCCCATGTTCCCCATGTGCATCCATGGTGTGTAAAGGGGTAATTTCACCATCTACTTCCCATCTATGCCTGCTTCTTCCAAGGGGTCTCTTTCATTTGGGCTTTCCAACCAAAACTCTGCATGCATTTCTCTTCTCTCCCATGCATGCCACATTCTCTGCTCATAGCACCCTCATCCTGTTGTCATACTGTGTCCTCTTCACATGACAGGCCATGTTTCACACCCACATAAAATAGCATTAAGTTAATGTGTCTAAAACTAATTACTCTTAATGTGTTATAAAAGCAATGCATATTTAAAACAGTACCAAAAATACTGTTACTTAATCTGGGTTTGGTTAATGACACTTAGCCACTCAAACTAAACACCACAAACTATGGGATGGTCAGTGAATAATGAATAGGAAAGATATGGAAGGAAGTGGTTATGGCCTAATGTGAGCTACTGTCTAAGGATTTGTCTGGAAGGGCTAAAGAAACCCACAAAATAAGCCAGCAACTCTGAATATAACAGAATACTAGCTATATGACTGCTGCATGCAATAAGAATACCACTGGGCAGGAGTTACAGAGAAGGTAAACATACAAATATAGTTTTCTGTATACAAAATTGCCTTGGATTTTGTCACTGCAGCCCTGATTTATGACTGTGACATATTTGTAGACTATGCCATCTTGCGATGCTCACCTGAACTCTGGTAAATCAGTATCAAACTGAACAACAATTTCTTGGAGAAGTTCTAGGTCATTGTTTAACACTGCAGCCTTTAACTGCAAAAAAAAAAAAAAAACCAAGAATGAACCATAAAAACCACATACATAAGTTACTGAGCTGAGTACCATACTGTCAAAGTATCTGAGTACTTCTGATAAAAAAACTGCACTTACTATCTTCAACCTGTCAGTCTGTCAATTTGCTCACATGTAACAACTTAAGCACATAAATACAGTTTTCATTACTTTTTTTTCTTACATACAGTCATACTGCTATATTATCAATTGATATATATTTACCTAACCATCACAATGCAACACACTAAAAGTTGTAAATCCAGTTAACTGTACTCAGTATCTTTCAAGTCACTAGGTATACCCTCATATGTAAGTTACTGTAGTATGTTCAGAATGGCTACCATCATGTGGACCGCTGGCATTCAAACTTTGCTGTTGGCGACACAAAATCATAATCACCTATGCCTGGCAAACCAAACAGTGTCAGTACCTACTCACCACCCTAGCAAATCACCAAAAACTGACAGCATAGTACTACATAACTGATATTAAGAGTGTGCAGATTTCCACACCCATGCCTACAGTGAAAGTCATTACTGTCACGTGGTTATAGAGTCATGACCCAATCTTAGATTGCAACCCTCAGTCTGAGAATTCCTGATGGGAACAGCTTGTTTTCCTAAAATTTCTCTCTATGTGATTTACATCACTAAAGAATTTCTTCAAGCTTTACAATATAATATAAGAATTAAGGCTAGCCAAGTGCTCATGGTAAAGTTCTCTTGAAAATTACAGTATACATATTTCAATACATATTCTACTTCGGGTGTTAGGCCAGTCAGTTTCTAAGTACAAGATTTACTAAGGTAATTACAAATGTTACCAATTACTACTGAACACTGAGAATTTGTGAACAGTATGGAATGTTCCAGGCACTCCTGATTTCAATGTTGTTTGAGTTGCTGTCAGGACTAGTCATACTATGGTCACATGTTCACTGTGCAATTGCTGTTTAATTTCATATGCTAATGTCATATACTTCAGGAAGAGTTGTGGGAAATGTGAGGAATCCAGTTCAGACCTATATGTACCTGATGGCATTGGGGCACAAGAAAGGCCACAAAACCTAAGGCAAAATTTACAATTTCCACCAACATTCAGTAGCATAGGTACGATTTCTGGGCCACCCTGCAGAGCTTATTGATGGCCCCTGTCATGCCCATGAGGTAGGTGACCACATTTTTAGCAGCTGTCATAGACATGGTTTTCAAATAAAAACTTTTTAATCCTGTTTCTTACATGATTATTTGTAAATAAACAGTCAACACACCAAAGTACACATTTAATGTGACGTGTTTCGACTTTAAAAGGTCAAAACATGTTGCATTAAATTACTCAATTGTGTTTGTTTGTTTACATAATGATACATTTTTGACAATTAGGCGAAGAAGTCACAAAATATAATTCTAATATAATGCTCTACAACTCATCTAAGGGAACAAGGTTTCACGAATTAAGATATTAAAATCGCGCACTTTTGCCACACTTAGTGTGTACTATTATTATGGTATGGTTGGCAACGATGAGGCGTGGTCGCAAGAATTTCAGTTCTCGCGAATACAACTGAATTCGCCCCATATAAGGTGGTTAGAGTAAATCGTACTCGCTAGTCAATTCGTGGTCGCTTGTATTTGTGGTTGGTAGTTACGGCCCTCCTTTTACATTAACTCCAAGCACATTAAATATAATATAAACAAATATACACAGGTACATACAAAGCAAATATGAGACATAGAATTGACCCAACACAGGGTTGCAGTGTTACTACTGCTAGTGGCAGGTCATCATGCTACGTAGTCAGCTGTTTGGCTGCGCGTTGTAAGCAACCCCCATCGCCTGAGGCTGTGGAGGGATGAACAAGCGAGCGAATTACGTAATGCATAGTGGAAGTCCAATCCACGTACCGTCTGCCACATTTCAACAAATTGCGCTTAGAACATCACATTGCAGAAAGCACATTTACCTGCTGAGTACTAAAATCGAATCCCAAATAAATAGATTCGTCACATGCACCCATTATCCGGGTTTCCCTGTTGTTTCAGGTGTACGTGTCGGAGTTGCTTAGCCTAACAGAATGCAACCTCACATGGAGAATTGTGGGGAACTGTTAGAATGACTGAGCTACCGAAGCGCTCCCTACATCTTTCACATCAAGCAACAGATGGCAGAACGTAGAGGCAGTGTTACAAGGCACATGCGATTGGAACATTGACCAGAGACTGGAGGTTTCACGGCGAAGGTATAGAAGGTCTACTAAGTTGTTAATGTCAAATGTTCGTATTGAGTCATCAGGTCAGGTGACCTGGTGTGCAGTCAATGACTGGAAGGTACACCAGCACATGGCATATTATCGACCAGGCTTAACCCATCCATCTACTTCCATCCAGCAGTACCATCACCCGAGAAACCACGGTGAAGCAGGCAGCATATTCATGACAGTGGGTAAATTTAGCGCGCATGGGTCCCATGCATGTGAAATAGGCTGCCAAGACCGCATAGCGCAACCCTCTGCCCACATTTCATGTAAAAAATTGTGTGTATGGATGGGTGGTCATGTCCGAGTTTCACCAGTTAAATGTATTGCCAAGTACACACAGCCCAGAACAAATGCTTATGGACTGGTGGCACTGCATACGAAAAGAATGTTTGTATAAGCCTAAAGAAATCTCCATCTGCACATATATCAGTCAAACCTGCAACAATTTGATGTTAAGAATGAGAGAAAATCCTGACTGTCCATTGCCTGCACATACAAGTTATAGCCTGACATCAAGACTCAGGAGGAAAGATTAACAACTATCATTAAATTTTACAGCTGCATTTGGGAGTGATACAGGTGGAAGATAGTGAGCAAATAAACTGTTACAATTTTATCAGTACAATTACCATCAGCATCCTACTCTGTCTCATTGATGTGTTTACCACTCATATCCTGATTAGACCCCTGTTTGACTTACCAAATTGCTTTATTGTTCAGAAATCATTCAACTACAGTCTTGATCCTTCAAGACTCCTCTGCATATCCTCTCTTTCACCACCCAATGACAGGAACCATCAGAATTTCAAAGGCACATTGCATGTGATGCTACCTGAGCAGTTCAGTACCCTCTGCTTGTCAGATAAAATGTATCTGTCATTGGTGCTCAAACAGCAGCAGATTGAAAAACTGTAATATGGTGGCAGTGCAACTAGAGGTCCATTGTGCCTGCGACAGAGGTGTGTGTTGCAGCTGTATTCAGCAGTTTTCCATTGCTGTTACCATTACCACATACAGTGATGATGGTCAGTCACGTGTGGGTCATGCAGTGGGAGACCACCCTGTTTTGTCTTGGTAAGGAACCTGGTAACATCACTGAGATGCCATACTCTTAAGTCCTCCCAGCATCTCTTGCAGCCATTATCAGCTGGTGCTGGATACTTTACACAGTTCCCGTGCTAAGGAGAGAATACTTCTCTGCTTGTGGGTTATGATATGCCTGCATACTTGGCATAGAAGGAAATTTGACATTCGAGATAATCAGCTGACACAAGTGGCAAGAATCGCAAGCCAGTTCCAGAACAAAATGGGATTGTGTTGAACCTGCATGACTATCACCAGCTACTGTGACATGGCAGGTGAGCAATATATTCCAAAGTTGAAGCTAGGGATCAAGTTCCTTTTGCCACAGATTGTATCCCAAGTGAATGAAAACCATTTGGAGGTCTATCAAGAAGTTAGCCTTCCTGCCTCAGCAGGGTGGGTGGGTGTTATTGGTTATCGAACCCTGTAGGGCTGGTAATAGGTTGTTATTTTAATCCACTCAGCCCTCTTGTTATCCACCACACTTCTCCATCAGCTAGCACTGCCATTTCTGGTGTGCATTATCAGGTTTACAGTAATCATGTGTGCCATTGACACTCCTGGGGGGTTAATGATTGGTGGACAGCTTATCCATTACCACACTCTGTCAGTAGGGATGGGGATACACTTTTCAACTGGCCTGAGGCAGAGAAAAATATCATTCCACCAGAGTGGAACATTGTCCATCAGTCAGCTCTCTGTGCCTGAAAACATGCTGATTTATTTTGGTGAGCAAAGTGTTGCAACAGAGTGCTCATTATCATTGTTACCACCCTTCTGAGTGGTGTGAACCGTCCCACGTAGACATGGTCACTTCTGCTACTCCACAGCCTACACCTTGGACCAGCATTTTGTTTAGAGGTGTAGGTTTCCTGCTGCATGTGATTCAAACATCCTGTCTTGGTAACAAATACATAAACCACATGGTACTGTAGAACTGCGGCTACATTCTTCGCACCATATTCTCAGTGCAACAAGAAACAAAAATGTGGTGTGAGTGTCCAAATATCGGCTGCTTAGCAACTTCAATGCTAGCACTGTTTAGTACTTTGTGGAATCAGAAAAAAATTATCACTATTCTAATGTGTATCTTCTATAAATCAGAACATGCAGTTGTTTCCAAAAATATGACTCCTCAAACAGTGTTCATACATTGCCCATGAACAATGACAGTTCCAACATCATTCAGTTTGTATTTAATGTTGAACAAATGGCATAATAATTATGCAATTAATGTCAGTTAAACCAATTTCAGTCTTTACCGAAGACAGATAACTTATTATAGCAGATATTTTTCACCTTAATGACAGTTTGAGACAAACAGGTTCACACAAATACAAGCAGCAATCTTATGCGTATTGGACCGTGCATCATCTTGATATTTGAATAAAGGTTGACCAGCTAGATGACACTTGCTTTATTATATATTGCTCAACGTGTTTCAGACGTTAATACGTCCATCTTCAGGAGCTAGCGAGCACTTGTTGTGTTGTGTAGGCTGACTTGAGGCGTGCTGGTGTTATGTGGCGGGATTGTCTGTTGGTGATGTGGTATCCGAGTGTAGGCTGGTTTAGCCTACACTCGGATACCACATCACCAACAGCCAATCCCGCCACATAACACCAGCACGCCTCAAGTCAGCCTACACAACACAACAAGTGCTCGCTAGCTCCTGAAGATGGACGTATTAACGTCTGAAACATGTTGAGCAATATATAATAAAGCAAGTGTCATCTA
>Ga0131853_10005650_pt1 | contig 22565 bp, 16 predicted proteins | sample TergutLab28metaG_FD_92764 | JGI IMG/M metagenome (GOLD analysis project Ga0131853, IMG submission 92764) | Labiotermes labralis P1 segment gut microbial communities from Petit-Saut dam, French Guiana - Lab288 P1 (version 2) (version 2) | ecosystem: Host-associated > Arthropoda: Insects >...
AAACACCCTCAGCTTCCTTTCCTCCCGCAATGTCAGTGACCAAGCTTCACACCCATACAAAACAACAGGCAAAATTATAGTTCTATATATCTTGATCTTTAAATTTTTGGATAGCAACCTAGAAGACAAAAGGTTCTGCACCGAACAATAGCAAGGATTTCCTGATCTCAATCTGCTCTTAATTTCTTCCGCAATAGAATTTTGATTCGTTAAAGTTGTTCCCAAATATTTAAACTCTTCCACCCTCTCGAAGGTACTATTATCAATCCTCACACTCTGAATTTGTCCTGCATTCTGATCTCAATACATGACCATGTACTTGGTTTTATTGACATTTGTCATTACATGAGTTAAACCGTTCGTATCATGACTAAACTGATAAAAGAACACAAATTCATGAACAGTTCATGAGGGTCAGGTAGATCGGAAAGGACTGTGTTTAGTCTATGTGGTAACAGTAAACAATCCTGTGGGAAACACAGTCTCTGGTAGGAAGTTACCAACATATTGGAGGAAACTATGCCTCCATCTTGAGGATACCCTAAGGTCAATTTCTACCACATTACAGTGCATAGCATGCAGTAATTTCAATAATTGAACAAAAGCCTTGTCACGTCTCAGTTAACTACAGTGGGCCTCTCTAATTATGACATAATTTTCCTTGCTCCCTCCTCAGTACACAAACCAGGAATACCTGTAGTTATGTAGCACAAACCGAGGGACCCAATGACTTTGAGCTTCCAAAACTATCTCAATTAGGGGCAGGCATGATGGCTCAATTATAAGTTAATTTTTTGCCTCCCTGCGTATATGGAACAAACATACTGAAGATGGAGTGACCTATTACTGAAAAATGTACGGATATTATGGTGAACACAATATATTTATCTGTAAAACACCGTTACTGGTTTCTTTATCATTGCACCGTGCATTTCGTAGAATCATTTAATCAGCACACCAACTAATGCACATACATACAATTTTTACATTAAAACATTTAAAATCACTCCAACATGTTTGGATCCTAAGATCATCTTCAGGGAGCTACACTGTTCCTTGCTAAAGTCACATTTTTAAAAACACTCATTGATTAATTTCCTTATATTAACGAGGTGCTTATATACTATATTATTTTGACAATCTAGTCTTAGTATATTGTTTTGGCAATGTACTTAATGTACATATTTTATATTACAGACATGCTGCCACAGCACCAAGTTAATATAAGGAAATTAATCAGTGAATGTTTTTAAAAATGTGACTTTAGCAAGGAACAGTGTAGCTCCCTGAAGATGATCTTAGGATTGAAACAGGTTGGAGCGATTTTAAATGTTTTAATGTAAAAATTTTATGTATGTGCATTAGTTGGTGTGCTGATTAAATGACCATTACCGGTTACTCAATGAACTTGTTGGATGCTAGACTTCCTGAAATCAAAACCTGCCATGTTATGTAACTAATCCTTCGCCCCCATCACGAACAGGTACACCTACGTCCCCAATTTTGGTCCAGTCGGCATTCAGCAGAACAGGCTGGTGATGTTGGTATAGGTGAAGTTTTGCCTATCCATACCATGAAGGCATACAGGGGGAGAACAGGGATAGTCTTAATCCATCTTAACCTTGACACTAGATGGAGGTACAGGCAGTATATCAGGAGAGAACACACAACGATAAGACTACCAATAAATTAAAACTCAAGAGCTATCCATTATGACCCAACACATCAATCAGATGGCATATAAATTCAACAACATATGACACCAACTAGGAGTACGGACTTGCTATGTCACAAGGTAGAGCAACTGTTCTGTGTAGTATGTTGTCTCATTTTTGTTTGCTGCTATCTGTTACTTTCTAATTAATTTAAATTCCCCCCCGTGGCGATGTGGCCCAACGTTGGCCATGGTCTCCTCATTTTTGAGGCTTCTACATCACACACGATGATGCATCACAGTTGGTAGGACTCCTCTGGAAGCGTGATCAGCACGTCCCAGAGACCTCTACCTGACAACACACATCACTTACAACAGACAAACATCCATGCCCCCCGGTGGGATTCGAACCCACGACCTCAGCAGGCGAGCGGCCGTAGACCTATGCCTCAGACCGCATGGCCACTGGGACCGGCAATTGCTTGACTTATGTTGTTTAATTTTCTTTTATGTTTTTCTTGTTTTTTTGTTTTCCATTTTGTGTCTTCTGTGCTTTTGTATTGTTTGTGTAATGTTTCTCCTTTTGCATATAGCTGTCTCTTTCCATTTTTTTTACAACTTTTCTGACCGCTGCTACCGGGTGGAAATCCAATTGCAGTAAATAAATATCATACCATATCATAACTGAGGGCACAGCCAGTGAACTTGCACCCAGTATCTGAAGTCAGATCGAAAGATGTACCCCTAGTAAAAGGCATGAAAGACTGGAGTACAACTATGCAAGCAAGAAATTGCAAAGAATTTTTGAGCCAAACAGAATCACTGGCCAAAGTCAACTGGAGTGAAGGGAACAAGGCAATGACTGAAAAGGCAAAACACCAGAGGCTAGGTATGTCTGCACTTTCTGGTGGGGCAGGACAGACTGATAAATAACACATACAGCTATAGAGACCTAAAGAAGGTTTTCTTGGTAGTGGTCAGAGACAAACAGCCTGACCACTGTCATTACACATAACTGCAGGATACAATCTGGGAACAGAAGGCTACAGACCAGTGACACATGGTGGAAACTATGTCAACAGTCTATCTGGAAGGTAAACCAGGACAGAAAATATGAAATGAAGAAATAGAAGACAAGCTATTAGCAGCATACCTAAGAGGACTGGAAAACAGAAACTGGCAACAAGTTAAATTTCAGACATCAGATTCAATGGAAAAACCAATATACTTAGCTGTAACAGTAGAAAAAGCCATGAAGCAGGGACAAAAAAGTAATGAAGTTGGTTGAACTAGGAATCAAAAATGTTTCAACCACCCCACTTCAGCAAGGAGGAAGCAGAGGGGGAGTGAGGATGCGGTATAGAGGTCACTCATTCACAACAACCGCAAGTTCAAGCAGACAGCAGGCCATGCAGACAACTGGATCCTCTTCACCAACATAAGTGAATTTCATCTCAGGGCTCTTAACACTGAACCAAGCAGACCAAGGGCAATTCGACTTACATGAATACCCTCTGGTTTGGAGCTGTTATTGATATAAGATATTGAAGGCAGACAACACAACTTACTGGCAGATTCAAAAGTCACAGTGCATTTGTTGAAGGAAGGAATCAGTATTACACACAGTAGTCAGGTAGAATCCACTACACAACAGATCACAGACAGAGGGACACAAATAATCTAATCATGGGAGATGTCACTCTGGGAAGAGTAAGATGAGCTCATGTATCTTTTGGTACCATTAATGGACACAACAGCAGAATATCCGGGATGGACCCGGGAACTTACAGATAACCTGATTACAGAATGATGCTGGTACCAAACACGGACTGACAGAAAAGATGGGAGAAAGCAGAAAACTAACCATAACATCAACAGGACCTGGCAAATGAAGATGGCTGCCTCGAGAGCATCAGAAGATCTAGCCAGCAACCACTCCGATCGGTATATGGCAAGATACATGTCACATCCAGGAAGACATTTCCTTTATATGTACAGTAAGAGCCATGCAAACTATGTGTCTCACAGCTGCAAGTAAATCCAAATGAAAAGATGGATCCTTATGATCATTGTATTGTAGAAGACTTGCCAGAGTTAGAGTCTCAAAGCCATATTTACTCACATTGTGGCTGGTCATCACCATGAGTCCCCACATTCATTCCCTGGCATATGCAATATTCACTACGTCCACCTGAAGTCACAACATGCATTCTTTCATTACAGACACTGCATGTAAATTCCAGTTTGATCTAAACCCATCCACACTTCTGTCGGTCTACCTTCCTCAGCAGGGTAATGATGGAAAGCTTGAAGAAACAATGCAGTTGGCAGCATTGGCAGTTTGCTCTGCTGATCATTGCAACAGTGAACAGGGGTACACAAATCCCAGACTAAAGTGTGTATGGTGGCAACTAATATTTTCAGCACAATTATTGTTTTCTCTTTTCCTTACATACAAAATATTGTATTGATAGGCATGAACCAAGCAGAAGGTACCAGATAACAGTGAAGTGCATAGGTCAAACAAGAACTGCGGGTCCTCAGTGTAGAACCGTTTCATGTCACCCTTCTGGTGCCTGGAATTTGGAAAATTTATGGACCCCTGATAGTAAAGTTGATAGTCCCATATATCATCAAGCAACGAAAACTATGGCGGGAGGAGGAGGAGGAGGAGGAGGAGGAGAAGGAGAAGGAGGAGGAGAAGGAGGATGAGGAGAAGGAGAATAAGGAGGAGGAGAAGAAGGAGGAGAATGAGGAAGAGGAGAATGTGGAGGACAAGAAGAAGAAGAAGAAGAAGAAGAAGAAGGATGAGGAGGAAAAGGGGAAGAGGAGAAGTAGGTGGAGGAGGAGGAGTAGAACAAGATGAAGGAGTATGAGGAGGAGAAGGAGAAGAACAAGGAGAATGAGGAGGAGCAGAAGAAATGCAGTGAAACTTGCATCAAATCCAGCTACTTCACACTGAACAGCTGCTGCATATGACCTTACTTAATTACACTTTCTTAGCTGTTAAAGTATTTTCTTTACATACTTCTTTATATTTTATTTAGAAATGCTGTTAACAGTTCAGACCATACAGTACTGAATGGTAGGTTCACGTAGTGAACAATTAATTGGGAACAATATGGAAGGAATGAAGAAACTGGCTCAACTGGTAATGCCTGTAACTTGTTTTCTGGGAGATACCCAGCCATCCTGGTTGACATTTTTGTCATATCTACCAGTCCCTCTTGGCAAATACCAGGCTACTACCTCAAATCAGGACACACAAGGTAGTCAAATAATTAGATGATCACAAACGATGAAGAGGAAGGACATATAAGACTCCAGTGCACAATGATTACTAATGAATGATGAATGGAGAGACATGCAAGGATCAACTGCAGCCTACTGCAACACATTCAAGACGAACACCTGCTGGCGAAGATCATGAAATAATACTTGTGTGTCAAATGATACATACTGCCAAAAAACCAACCACATATCTTGATTCACATTTTTTAAAATATCAGAACAATTCAAGACAATATTAATGCAAAATACGTTAATGTGTAGGGGCCAGTTGAAATGTGATGGCACACATGCAGAAACCACATTTCTTCTTTCGGCGAAACGGACAAGTCCATTTAAATCAGCGGAGGTGTCAGTTCAGTCGACTACTGGCAGCCGAGGTGTGCGCATCAGCGGTAGTAATGCTGGATACACCATGTTCCGAGGTGGTGTGAAGGGTACTGGCTACCCACTCCATTCGCCAGTTTCCCCTTCACTTCCCCTATGTGTCACCGTGTGCCATCACATTTCAACTGCAGTCTACCAGTAATGCTCAAGGTAAACAACAATATGTATAGCACACAATGTACTGAAACAGTGCCCAACCGGCAAGTCTGAATATCACAACATATTGGTATGGCATTTGGAAGCACATGGCATAGAAATAACATGAAAAATACTGTAAAATGTACAGCAATCAGCTAGACAGGTCGGAAAAAATGCAACAATAAAGCACCAAGCTGTGAACAGCACCCTGAGTACAACATAAATGTACTGCAATTGTCCTGCAACAGTTAACATGGTATGTCAGCCAACACCAACAACTGCACTACAATTAGATACAATTCCATACAACACATGGTAAACCTCCTACATGTTTTGGCCTTGTTCGGGCATATTCTGGGAGGCGCACAACAAATAAAAATATTGTGACTTTTGCTGACCGTACATCTCAGTATATTTATTTCAGTAATTAACCAACTTGATGGACAAAATTTTTGTTTCACAATAAAGTTTATTTCATGCCTCTACAAGTTTCGAGCACATGTGCTCATCATCAGGAGGTCAAAATTGCATTAGACAGCCTCTGGTATCATCAGACCTATAGGTGGCCGTCTCGTGCACAGGTTGAGAGACGGCCACCTATAGGTGTGATGATACCAGAGGCTGTGTAACGCAATTTTGACCTCCTGATGATGTGCACATGTTGCTCGAAACATGTAGAGGCATGAAATAAACTTACTGTAAAACAAAAATTTTGTGCATCAAGTTGGTTAATTAATGAGATAAATAAAAATATGTTAATGACTAATTATAACACAGATGTGCAATAATAAAGAATACTAAACTACTTAAAAAATCTAAAAATTATAGTACAGAATATACAAGGATGATCAAAAAGTGTCTGTGCACCTGACTTCTGTATTGTAATTATCAGGTTCACAGAGACTTTTTGATAACCCTGTATACTGTAAGATTTATTACTGGAATGGCAAACAAACATCTATTACAGCAAATCGTCTTCATTTTCAGGGATATGTTCGTGTGTCTCCTCTGGTTGTCTATATCACAAATCATCCATCATGCACTCACCAATAGTGATATAAAGAACAACAGGTGACAAAGGGACAGATCCCTGAAAATGAACTGTTGTAATAGATGTGTGTTTACAATTCAAATAATAACTAACAATATATTAGGGGATAGTTTTTTCATACTTGTAACTATTTTAATATACTGTATTTTCACTGTATTACTGCATATCTATATGGTAGGGTCTCGTTTTGCGACAGTTCGCTTTATGACGATTCACTTTTATGACCCTTGTCGCGTCGGACCGAGCACTCCCGGCTTTGGTGCATCACTGTCGCAACTCAAGTGTCCTTTCCCTACTAATGTGCACTTCTAGTTCTTTTCCGGTGTGCATGTGTTTCTTCTTTTTCTATTTTAGTGCAGTTCTTTTAACGTTGACTGTGATTTTTCCACCCATGACGTCCGTCAGAAAGACAGCAAAGAAGAAAAAATCAAAACAGTTGACATTACATTCTTTCTTGATGTCTTCTGAACCACGGCCTGGGCCTTCTTCAACAAAATAAAAAGTGATCTGATTGGCATTTTTTTCAATTATCTGTGTAATTTTCTGTATACGTAATTCATTAAATTAAAATTGTATGTCATAATGCAAAGAAATATTGTAAATTATAAAATTATCTGATTAATTTGTTTGGCCCATGAACCCATCTCAATTTAAACCATTTAAATAGTACTCGTTTTACGATGATTTGATTTGCGACCAAATATTTGAGAACGTAACCCCGTCGTAAAACGAGACCCTACCGTATTATAAGTAGCCATTATTTTTTTTTTGTTGAACAACTCCCTGAAAATGGCACAAAAAAAGCCAAAATATGTAGCATGTTTACCACATGTTGTATATCACTGTATCAAATTATAGCGCAGTTGCTGGTATATATATGAGATTACTTATCATACTGCAACAAACATGGGCAATTTTATATCACATGTCAGCATATACTTACAAGAATCTGAAAAAACCATAAAAAAGTCACTGTAATTGGACTCAAAATTATGCCATCCACCCACATCAAAAACACAAAAAGAACACGAGTCAATGCTGCTCAGCAATCTCCAGTGTAATAAGGTAAATCCTGAAGTCCACACCATATCACATTAAGATATAATTTCATGAGCCTGTAAAAACAGGTACCTGGCCCTAACACAATTAATAATATTTCTGTTTCTGGGGTTGTGTGTTCAGAATCAATTTCACTTCCATTTCCTCCAGTTTATAAAGAAACCGTGTTATAACAAGCAAACACCTAACGTAATAATTCTATAAAAATATAGCAGTTGTATTTAACTTATCAACATCAACTGCATGTTTCGGCCACTGCTGCTGTGGCCATCTTCAGGTTGGATACAATTTATCAGAGAAGCCATATAGATATAATATAGGACAAATTATATCATACCTATACAGCTTCTCTGATTAAAAAAAAATTGTACCCTACCTGATGATGGCCACAGCAGCAATGGCCAAAACATGTAGTTGATAATCTAGGAAGTGTGTCATCCCGTTGTATGAAACTTGTAAAATTGTATGCAGTCAAACACAACTGTGTCACATGAGGTGTATTTAATGACTATATTAGGACAGCTACATGTTTCAGCCTGTACTGGCCATCTTCAGGTTGTCTTAGGGGAACCTGACATCTTACTATAAGCATGCACGCGCATGCTTATAGTGAGATCTTAAGTTCCCCTAAGACAACCTGAAGATGGCCAGTACAGGCCGAAACATGTAGTTGTCCATTATATAGTCATTAAATACACCTCTTGTGACACAGTTGTGTTTGACTGCATACAATTTTACATGTAGTTGGTAAGTTATATACAGCTGATAATATAGTTGTGTTACAACTGCTACATCCTTATAGAATTATTACCTTAGGTTCTAACAAACACAACGGGGATGACGCTCCTTTCACTTTGGAGTCAAGTTGTCTACCAAATGATAATGAAAGCAATTATCTACCCTCACTCCACATCATTACTGAGTATTAACCTTTTAAAACCTTTTGAAACCTAGCAGTTATTTTATGCACCACCTGGTTTAACGTTCAAAAACTGAACACCCCGCTGGACGGAGTGTAGGAATATATTTTGTACATATCTCTGAATAAACCATGACCACTTCCCGGTACAGCACTGACTTGTTTTAATAAACAAGACAGAAAGTGTTTGTGTGTGTGAGCCGCATTTTTAAATGTACTTCGCACTATGCTCAGTGAGTAACGGGTTAAAAACAAGGCTTTTACAAATTATACCAGAAAGATTATCCAATAAGCATACCTACCTGTGTGCTGGCAGGAATCAGAGACAGGTTTTGATGTTCCTTCATATGGGTGGGCATTTTCAGGAACAGCCGGTATGTTGTTTGCACTTAGTTTTAAAGAGTTAACATTCTGAACATCTGCACAGCAAATGTCAGCAACTGGCCCACTGTCAGCACTGCAATGCAAAGAGCCTCCTGTGTCATGCTGCCTATCACTCTGACATTTGTCCACATGGTGTACTGAAATATCATTATCATCATCATCATCATCACTGTCAATATTTATCACAGTCTGTTGGGCTTTTCTCATCTTCTCAGCTTTGGAGTCAAACACGACGACAATATCAGAGTCCACCGATGACGTATCAGATTCCGGTACAGAGCAACACGTTCCCTCCATAGCATCGGTTGTTTCATTCTTAGAACCCGACTGATTTACCTTTGAATTAATTTTCTGATATAATTTAAACCAATTCCATTTCACTTTCTGTGCTTTTGGCATTGTAACTTTTTCCCACTGCAAAACCTCAAACAAAGGATTCGAGATATCATATTTCATTAATATACTGAAACAATCAGCTACAGCTCCGACATTATTGACACGGAATGCTGGTAAATTGTAAGTTACTTTCTTCGTACAGTGTAATGCATCAGAAACATGGCGCAAGCTGGTGCAACATCTGAACATTCCCTCAAGTGACAAACAGCTCAGTATGATGAAAATAACACGCAGTGCAGTCATCAGCAACAAGGGTTACCTGGAAAATATAAAAATGAACTTTAACAATATTAGGAAACAGGGCTGTCAACATTGTAACAAGAGGTCATATAACTTTACTAAAACATGATGGAGTAATTTTAATTAAACCATGTTGCTGCTCACTTCCTGCCTCTATTCTGGCCTTCCATAAGTCATGGTCCATGCACTTGAGTATATATACTGCAGCTGATACTCGATCTGTACTCACTACACTTTAACGCTTTCCTGAACGGGGCTGAACATTTAAATTCTGTGCACCATTCATGTAAAACATGAATATTATTTGTACAAAAAAAAAATGTATAAAAGTGAGAAAATAAATAGCATTTTTTAGGAAATACAAGACAGACTGTGTAGTATGTCTTAAAAAATGAAGTCTGTACCCTTGTCTCTATAAAGAGGCATATCATTTTTGTCAACTGCATAACCAATTTTAACCAACACCGTGCTGTCAAGGTTAACTCCATATGCAGAGGAAATTATTGGGAATCATCAATGTGGATTTCGATGCAACATATCAACTACTAATCATATATTCTGCAATCATCAAATACTTGAGAAAAAAATCGGAACACAATAAAGCAGTGCATCAGCTATTTATAGACTTCAAGAAAGCTTACGATTCAATTAGGAGGGACGTTTCATATAATATTCTCATTGAGTGTGGTATCCCCATGAAACTGGTATGGCTAATAAATGTGTGTCTGACTGAAACATATAGAAGAGCCAGGGTAAGCAGGTGTCTGTTTGACGTGCTTCCTACTAAGAATGATATGAAAGAAGGAAGTGTTTTATTGCCCTTGTTTTATAACTTTGCTTTAGAGTATGCTATTAGGAGGGTTCAGGTAAACCAGGATGGCTTGAAATTAACCTTTAGAGTACATGTGTCCTAGATATGGGCAGGCATTTAAATTCCCCCCGGGTACGAAGCTTCCCTTGTTGAGGCATGTCTCAGCATTTAAGTATTTTGCTCTCAATGCCATGGAACATGTAGGGAAGCTTCACCCATTCTTAACACCACACTAGAAGATCTTCTCAGCTTCATGCTCTGACTGATTTAACCCTTGATAGAAAACCCCCATTATCCATTTTTATATGAGATTGTTTGTACCTACAACCAGTAAGGATATATTAGTGATGATTCAAAGCTTATTTTTCCTGCTCTGTTCATCTGGCTAACTGTTTAGTCTGGAGAGAGTATCTACTCAGTGATAATGTGGTGACAAGCTACAATAAACAGACCTATATCTGCCATCCTTTTCTTTTGAAGGGCCCTATTTAGAGCTAGAGATTGCGTTTCACTTCTCAGGCATCAAGCTGAGTTTCAATCCACAGTGTTGTATTGCACAGAGAACTTGTTTCTTCCAATTTAGCATACGATAGTCACCATGAGTGTTAGCATAAAATGAGTCAACAAAGCAAGAGGCTGAGGTTGCTGCAGCCCCGCGAAATATCTGAACTGATTGTTGACAATGATAGTGACAAAGCGGGAGTGTCAAGCGACATCACTTCATTTGAGGGAGGTTCTGAAAGTGTTCCAGGTTTGTCACAACGTCAACCGTACCACCAAACAGCCAGTTGTCACGAGTCCAGCAGTTCAATTTCATCCAGTGCCTCTGAAGAAGAGGGTGCTGGTAAGAATGGGCCAGGTGAACAGATTCAACAGGCAGTAACCCTGCAATGGACACCCCCCTCTTGCCCTCAGAGCAGTGTAGCACACACATACACAGGGGGGCCCAGACGAAATAAGGACAATGAAGCGTCACACATAAATGACAGTTCAAGTCCACTTAGTATATTCCTCCTGTATTTTGCAGAAATTATCACTCTGCTGGTGGTGGAGACTAACCGCTACTACCAACATTACATAGACAGACTTGATGATGGACTCTCTCCTGAACCTGACATTACTGAAGCCGAAATGTTTGTGTCTCTGGCACTGACAATACAGATAGGACATGGCATAAGAGACAAACTGACAAGACTACTGGTCAACATTAGATCAGCTATACACACCTTTCTACAGCGCTATGATGAAACGGGATCGATACCTTCACATCCTACGTTACTTACATTTTACTGACAACAGGAATGAACCTGATAGGACAGATGAAAATTTTGACAGACTATGGAAGATACGAGACCTGTTTGAAATTCTGAATAGCACATTTTCCAAATTTTACAATTCTTCTGAAAATTGGAATGTTGACAAAGTTATTGTTTCCTTCAAAGGGAGGGTGATTTTCAAGCAGTACATACCAAAGAAAAGCAAGAATTTTGGCATAAAAATTTTCAAACTTTGTGACTCAACTGGATACACGTATGACATGAAAGTATACTTGGGGAAGGACAGACAACGCAAGGCACAGCATGTGACAGAAACCTATGCAACAGTGGCAGAACTGATGAGGAAGATAGAAGGACATGGCCACAAATTATACATGGCCAATTTTTCTTCTGCTGAATTATTTGATGACTTGGCAAAAAAACAGATTTACTGTTGTGGAACTGTCAGGCCAAACAGGAGAGGCATGCCACAAGACCTAGTACCGAAGACAACATAACTGAAAGGGACAGACATTCGCGTAAGAACCAGGGTTGACTTGACGGCAATACTGTGGCAGGACAAGAGAGACATATGTATGTTGACAAATATTCACAATGCCCCAGCGGAAGGTAATTTCTGCATTGAGGGAGGAAAAGTCATAAAGCCACAAACTGTGATGAATTATAATCATCATATGGGCTATGTGGATAAGGGTGACAGAATGGCCAACAGTTATTCCATCAGCCCGCGCACATTCAAGTGAACAAAAAAATTGTTCTTTCATCTGTTAGACCTGGCCATTCTTAATAGCTACATTCTTCTTTCTTCGTGTTGGGGTAAGAAAATTTCACATAGAGATTTTTGATATACCCTCGTGAGGAATATGTTGGCACATGCTGGACCAGAATGGACAGTACCAAGGCCACTAGGTAGACCACCTAATGTTGAATCCCATGTCAATAGGCTCGAAGTCTGCAGCAGCAAACAATGGCCTACCAGGTCTAAGATGCAGCTGAGGTGTCGTGTGTGTAAGGCCAGGGGTGTGACAAAAAAAGTTTTCGTTAAGCGCCGTAAGTGTGACGTGGAACTGTGTGTGAAACAAACATGTTACCACACCAAGGCACAATTGTAAGAACATCTGGTGTGACCTCCCTAAGAAAAGTTTGGGTCTCAAGACGATATGTAAGTAAACAAAACTGAAAATTTTCCATATTCCATATAATTATTATGTATAATTAGGAACTAAGAATTCTTACTGATTTCTTGAACACACGCACAAATATCTCGGTCTTTTCCCCTCCCCCCCAAAATGTCACTTAATTCATTATTTAATCTTGTTTGGTTCCCGTAATATTAACGTTTTTTGTAAAATGTGCTAAAATTTAAATGCCTAGCCAAAAGAAAGCGAAGGTGGACCGTTGCCATTTAAATCTCAATGCCAAAAGGTTAAATGGTACACATCAGCGTCTGGTTTATGCTGATTATGTTAATGCATTGGGCAGAACCATACATACTATAGAGGAAAATACTGAAGCTTTAGTAGTTGCTAGTAAGGAGACTGGACTAGAAGTAAATGCTGATAAAACTAAATGCGTGGTCATGTCTCGAGATCATAATGCAGGAAAAAGTCACAGTATAAAAACTGATAATAGTTCCTTTGAAAGGTGGAAGAGTTAAAATATTTGGGAACAGCCCTATTGAATCAAAATTTCATTCAGGAAGAGATTAAGAGGAGATTCAAATCAGGAAATGCTTGCCATCTTCAGTGCAGAACCTTTTGTCTACCAGTTTGCTAATAATATAAGGATTAAGATATAGAGAACTATAATTTTGCCTGTTGTTTTGCATGGGTATGAAGCTTCGTCACTCACATTGAGGGAGGAATTTAGGCTGACCATGTTTGAGAATAGGGTGCTGAGGAGAATATATGGGACTAAGGAGGATGAGGTAACAGGGTAGAGCAGAAAAACTACATAATGAGGAGCTTAATGATATGTACTCCTCACCAAATGTTATTCAGGTGATCAAATTGAGTAGAATGAGACTGGTGGGGCATGTAGCATGTATGGGGGATAGGAGAGGTGCATACAGGGTGTTGGTGGGAAAACCTGAGGGAATGAGAGTACTTGGAAGACCCAGATGTAGATGGGAGGATAATATTAAGATAGATATTCAGGAAGTGGGATGTGGGGGCTTGGACTGGATTGATTTGGCTCAGGATAGGGACAGGTGACACGCACTTGTGAATGCAGTAATGAACTTCTGGGCTCCATAAAATGTGGGGAGTTTCTTGACTGAGAAGTGGTTAGCTTCTCAAGTAGGATCCTGCTCCATAGAGGAAGTAAGTAAATATCTATCCTTGTTGCCTAAATATATACAAAAGACTCTCTTGGTGTGTAATCCTACTTGCATCCTATACATTCTGTAGGACAGGGGTAAGTGGAACATTAAAGAGAGTTATGGAAATGGTTTCTTTTGACACATAGACACCCTGTACACTGCATGTCGAAGTCCTACTGCTGAGTAAACTACATCCTTGATTTTTTTACACTGTCTTCAGTGCAAGTATTATTACTACACACACCAGCCTTCAACATGTCCCAAAAGCAAAAATCACACAGCTTCTGATCTGGCAACGAGGAGGACAAAAGCCCTGCCTTTTATTCTGTCATCACAGACACCCTACAAACAATGTATGGAACTGTACGTGGTGTTACAACGTCTTGCTGACAAAAAATGGTGCAGATTCTCCTACAGTAGGACATGTGCTCAAACAATGTCAGCATGGTATCAAAAGGAAAAATGGCAACAATAATCCTAGTTGCACTCATAGCACACCACACACCAAACTTCACATCATGTAATGGCACTTCATTAATTAATATCAGATTTTTTTTTTACAGACTGATAACTGTTATGCTGAGACACAACACATCCACTGATACGACAAGCTTCATCACTAAACAGAATGGGTTTCAGTATATTTCTCCATCATTCGTAAACTTCGCCCTTGTTCTTCATGACCTGTATCGTAGTCCGTAAACCACAGCTCTCTTGAACAGATGCAAATGCAGCCCTTCTCTCGCATTTCATGCTGATGATGCATACACACCCATCCGCTGTGCAAGAAAAATGACTTTCTTGGAGATTTAGCACTAATGTTGAATGTTTTTTCTTCATTTGTTTAAAGTGATCCTTTATTGTAAGGTTTTTCCTCAGTTTGCATGTGTCTTCCGCATCCTAGCTTCCTAACTAGGACAGAACCAACCTGCTGCTCAAAAAACATTTTTAGGTGTTATTTAGCATTGCTCTCAACCGTTAGCAGAGTGCGGGTGATGAATGCATGAATGTTAACCGTTTGACGCCTAACGACTCATATAGGGGTCGTACCGCACCGCTAACCTCTAAACGTCCATTTTATATATTTATTCAACAAATATATGTATTGAATATTTTAAACATGGTATATATTATCTGTTTTTTTCTCTTCAAAATGCAGTTTGTGTCATAATTCTAAAGTATTTGGTTCCTGTATTATTTACATTTTATACACAGGGTGTGCTAAAAATTAAAAAAATAATTCCGGCTCCAAAAGGTTAAGCATAGGTAGAATAATGCTGACAGAGCAGAACAGAAAAACTGAGAGAAAAATACTGTCCCAATGCCACTTTATCCATCACAAACTCCGCATGGACTGGCCCGGGGCTGAACCTGCATTTCCACTATGACAGCATGGCCACTAACTGCCCGACCCATAGCAGGGCTCCTCAAACCCTTTCCACGTTAATTGTAAATTGTTTCATCTTCAAAACAGGCGCATTAATACTTTTGCAGGATATTTAACATACTTCTTCTAGATCTGTGGGTTCTAGTGGGATCCCTAGTGACACCTACAGACCTAATGAACTCTCTTCGAAGACACGTATGTGGGCATATTTTATGTGATAAGTGAGCTGACAGGGACTAAAAATATGGGTAAGATAAAATAATTACCCTGTATACATTATACTATATATGTGAGGTGTAAACTAGAGGCTGACACAGTTTTATAGTACTTGTGGTTCATACTTCACACAGCTCCCATCAGCAGGTCATCATAAAGCCATAACAGGATCACAATTTAACACGGCTACAGGTGTTGTCTATGCTGTCCAGAACACAAGCGCAACACAACACGGGTGTTCCTGACTGTAATCTGGGCTCCACACCAAGACTTGAACATGGGGCAGTGAGATGGGTCCACACAAACCTGTTTCTTGTTTTGACACACACACACACACAAGATGGAAGTCATATCAAAACCACAGAACAGTGTCATGGAGATAAGAAAGATCCTTCTCGGTTAAACAGAAGCTTCTGACCCACCTTGTAAGATATATGGCTGTCAAAGCCTCAACCTACTGTACATATCTGACTGTGATATAAACACATCTGTACACACAAGAACAAGGACAAGGAGAATAAGACCCAGTGAAGACACAAACATAAAAATGTGGTAATTTAAGCATGACAATGACAGGGTGAAGTGATGGATGTGATGATACACATGGCATAGGAAAATAAGGTAAGAAAGCAGCAAGGAAAACTTGACAGCCTAGAAATGAACTACGTCAACATGAGTTCTGGATTAGGGTAAGATCCGTGTGACAATTACAGGAATACTTAATGGTACATGCGTGGATCATGTTACGCTATTACAGTTCCTTTGAAACTACAATGGTACAGTCAGCAACATCGTGGTTGAGAATGGCACGCGAGTGACATGCCGAAGAAAGTCATATAGGCCTATATTCAACTGTAATGGATGGTTATATTTGTGGTTTTACTATGGAAGAGCGAGAATCTAGAGGCTTAATATCACCCAACACCTCGCTAATTTTTTTTAAAACCAAGAAGTGCCACCGCTTCTTAAGCTTTCCTGAATCAAGCCTCCGCACGACTACAACGCCATACCTGCCGAGAACAACCCCCCCCCCCCAATAGCGTTATTATCTGGTTTATATTCATGTATTTTGTATTACTGTCTGTACCTGTTCTGTTCCATGGTGTTTTGTCTGACTCCTGTTTTGATTCGGTTTGTCAAGCTATGCGTATGTAGAGATCTCTACATCATGCGCGCGCGCATGCATATAACTAGCCCCTTTAAGTTCCCTAGACAACCTGATGATGGCCAATACAGGCCGAAACATGTAGTTGTTTCCATCACAGTCATTAAATACACCTCAGTGTTTAAATTGTGTTTGACTACATACCTTTTCCTAGATTCTGAATCAAATCTGAAAAATTACATACATCATAGTCTGATCACTTAATACACGCCCTTATTTCTAACACAATGTGGTCATACTTGGGCACCAGCTTTCATACGTTCCTATTTTTAGGTCCTTGTATCGGAACAAATACTGATTGCCCTTCACTAGGAAAAGTAGTAGCCTGTACTTAAACAAGGATAGCAAAGACCTGTAATCGTTTTTGCTCTCCTGTATAGAATACTTAGCCAATAACAGTGGCCAAAATTATACAAACCTCTGCCGGCCGCCATATTTTACACACATGCATAATCACGGATTACAAATTAATGCCTCCGACGGATTCGAAACTCCGTGGAAACGTACAATTACAGCGCCACAAGCGGCAGCGTCGTAACTATATGTCCGCCGTGGTAGCAAAAGCATGCTCCACATCGGCAAAGCAGCCATCTGCTACACCATTCCCGTACCCCTCCATTCTCAGACACCAACAAACGTCAAAATTATTACAAACCAATTAAATACATTTATTAGGCACACACATCTTATTATTTTACATTATATTCTAAATATATAATGTAAAATAATAACATATATTTATAGTCAAATACATGTACCTACGAGGCCTATTCAGAAAGTAAGTACCGTTTCGCTGTAAAAAAAATTGAGTAAGGTTTTGTATAAAATTTTGTTGTTAACAGATTCTCCATTCTTCAAGCAATTTTTTTCACATATTCGCCGCCATTACTGAGGCACTTATCGCAGGGGGGCACAAGTTTTTGTATACCCTCCTCACAGAATGCGGCCGCCTGTGATGTTAGCCACTTATGCACTGCATCTTTCAGGTCGTCGTCGTCAAATCACTTACCGCCCAGGAACTTCTTTAGGTGTAGGAAGAGGTAATAATCAATTGGCGCCAAATCAGGGCTGTACAGGGGGTGGTCCATTTGTTCCCACTTAAATGAGGTGATGAGGTCTTGAGTCTGAGCAGCAGAGTGCAGCCGAGCGTTACCGTGAAGCAAAAGAATGGTGGCACTCAGCATCCCGCGCCTTTTGTTTTGAATTGCACGCCTCAGCTTCTACAGCGTTTCACAATAAACAGCAGAGTTTACTGTTGTGCCTTGGGGCAAAAATTCTACCAAGAGAACACCTTGTCTGTTACAGAATACGGTGCACATGATCTTCCTTGTTGAAAACGTCTACTTGAACTTCTTCCTTTTCGGCGAGCCAGTATGCTTCCAGTGCAAGGACTGCTGTTTTGATTCAGGTGTGATACGGGACACCCATGTCTCGTCTCCTGTCACAATAGGGCTCAACATGTCATCTCCTTCCTTGTGATAGTACATCAGAAATGTCAAAGCACATGCAACACGCTGTTTTTTTTTGTGCTCCTCTGTATCTTGGGCACCCATCGTGCACACATTTCTGATAACCCAAATTACTACTGACAATATCATAGAGTAGAGTTCTTGAAATCTGAGGAAAGTGCAGGGACAGATCAGAAATTGTGAAACGTCTGTTGCCACACAATCTTTTGTTGACCTTGCGCACAAAATCATAATTCACCAAAAATGGATGCCCACTAACCATGCCATCACTCATCGCATTGTCACCACACACTTGACAGATCTGGTGATGAATCTCACTTGGTAGCACATTTCTAGTGTTCAAAAAACGAATTACAGACCGTATTTCACAGTCAGCGGTCCCTTCAATTGTCTTAAACATGTTTAACGTACAGGAACAAACATAAACATAACACGAATTTCGCGAAATGGCGTCTGTTGCTTCACAATTGATCGAGGAAGTCACTGCACATGCGCAAAGTGACAGTCTCGAGAGGATGCGCGAGAGATATGCGCAGACGGTACTTACTTTCCGAATAACCTACATAGTTGGTTTGTGATAAACAGGGATATAATGCGTGGACAATGCAGTATATTAAGATTCAATAAATCGCAAATGGTGTATACGAAACAAATCAGCATCCTGTATTGAACTTAGCGATTGTACAGCATATTCACAGACATGCCCGTTGACATGTCTTACACCTACCAGCAACAGCAGTGCTCAGCAGATTGTTACTACGTACAACCTGCAGAAATTTAACATGTGAACTATTTATCCCCAATTATCATACAATGCCATATGACTACATATATAAATGGTTGGCAACACCACACATTTCTTTCCGACTTCAATATGGAAGGGTGAGACGCATGAAAAGCTGGGTTTCATATAATGTCGTAAAAAGGCATACAATTTCAACACTAACCCAATAAGCAACACTGTTTTAATTAATGCCCTTATAACTTACATCTGGCACTTCAATAGTATTAAGTAACAGAGAGCATGCCTTTACAGCAAACCCGACACACAGTTCTGGTTACCTGAGTATTCTGAAGACGAAACAACCCTAAAGCCTGTTTTTAAAATTAGGACAAATTACATAAGGGGGTATTGACACAACATTTAAAAATATATATATATATAAATTATATTTTGTACAAGTCAACAAAAACATATGAAGTCTTAAAAAAAAAAAAAGACATTGGAGCAAGTGCCGGCAGAAATAAATAAATAACCAACAACATGATTAAGACATGGCTGTGGTCACAAGTTATCACAGACCTTGCCTGGGTATTCCCACATCATCTACATACACAGAGGAGCAAATATCAATAAAAAGCTTTATTTGGCAATAAAAACAAATATTTTCTAGTTTCAGAGGCTCTATATGACACACAGCCAATTGGATTATTGATTCAATTTTTTTTTTTTTTTTAAATTATGCTTTAACCTCTGTAAAGAATATCTGTAGTCATGTAGTATGCAATGGCTTAAAGAAAGATTCATTATCTTATTTTATTTATTAAATATTACATTCAGTCTGGTACTTGTTAAGGCATCCTGTGAAACCATGTACACGTATAAAAGCTCTGTACAGAACATCATAACAACCTGCTCCTCTACTATGGCATATGAAATATAACATGACGTGATTTCACTATTCTTCAGCTGGCCAATTATTTGTAGTAAAAACTGTCTTTAGTTACTTATAAAAAACATGGTGCCACGAACGAACTGGTGGTCGATAATGCCCGACCTTCTGAAAACAGGAAATATGCAGCAGAAGCTCAGGGAGTAATGGAATAACCATCACTCCACATGTGACCTTGTAATAATCCACTCACACTGAAACAAAGTTAATTCGTTTTCTGCATCCCTGAATATATGCTATGACACACCATGGCATTATTTGGTATAACTCTCACCTCTGAAATATTGATAATGCTCACTGTTTAGTGAACAGTGACTGTTACACACATTTGTATTAAGTCACATAGGAACACTTGATTATTTAAGTAGCAATGTGTAGGAATGATTAGTGCTCACACATGGGTCAGCCTGGACCTCTGTCTGTGCCTTTCGTACAGCGTCTTGTGCTATACTTCTGCACCCAAGTCCTGTGTTCCACTTTCAGCAATAGGGACATACTTGTCTTCTATCTTTACCAGAAGAATCGTTCGGTCCACGTGAGATCGGCAATTGGGGTCTCGATGTGACGGAACCCAGCGGTGAACGACCTATAAAAACAAGAACCCGGATACGTGACTATAAATGTGATAAACCCCTCACAGGCCTAATTTACTTTGTCTGTACTCACCTGCCCTTCCATTCCCCTTTCTGGCAACCAGTCACGCCAATGCGAACGTCCACCTCGAGCCCTCATCCTTTCATCAGGCCAAACAACATCGATTCGACGACCCAGGTTGATTGCGTCGTACACCTGGTTTGGGTCCTGGATCTGTAAACACAATGTTGCTACATAACAACCCTCCTGTAGCAGGATATTGCATACATCAGTCATAACCTCTGTGAATGCACAACAAACCAGCACGCATATGACACACTTCAAGGAAAGGAAGGTACACGACGATCACATTCATGTGTTCTGTCAAACATAACCTCTGTGAATGCACAACAAACCAGCACGCATATGACACACTTCGAGGAAAGGTAGGTATATGACAATCACATTCACGTGTTCTGAAGAACGGTGTCGATATATAGCTCAAGATTTTATCAATCACAAATGCACAAATTGGAAAACACAATTCTGACAGAACTAAGATATCCCTGAATTCCTTCACTCACTATAGTATACATTCAACAATTTACAATCAATTGCTGTGTGTCCTTCAAGAGGACAGAGCCAACTACCACACGCACACAAACATCATCCACACACGTGATTGAATGGCAAGTAACAACATTATAAAACAATATACGTCAAACACATCAATTTATTATGCAAGTTGGCTACATGTTTCGACCCCTACAGGGTCATCATCAGGCCTTCTTATTGTATCATGTCATTAAAACGCTGCACACATTACTGGGATCCCAATTAATGTATACAAAATGTGGACAGTTTGACATTCTGTATGTTATATAATAAACTAATCCTTTATCATCAGAGATATTTGCTAAGATATCATTAACCAGTTTAAGAGAACATTACTTGCTTTCAGTCATTTGATGATTCTCTTATCTTTGATACTCAATTAATAAATTGGTTTGTTGATACTATTTCAATTGTGATTTGCATGAATCTGTGATTTGCTCCACAAATCTCTGAGCATTGTCTGTACAGGAGACTTGGTCAGTTGATTGAGAATCTCACTTGATTTAATCAGCCTGGTGTGGCACCTGTTTTTACCCCAAGTCTTGGTATTGTTCACGAGTGTAATACATCTGCCGCTGTTATAATTATTTGGAATTGGTGAGTTTATAGGTAGTACAACTCGGTTGTCTGTATCTAGCAGTCGGAATGTATTGATTTGTTGATATCTTGTCTGATGAACCTCATATAGATAAGAATGTCTAAATAAAACTCTTAAAATCTATAAAACACTAACTGGGTAATACAAATAGTATCTGGTTTTGTATTATGAATCAGGGTTGTAGATAGACTGTTTATGTACATCCGTGTGGTAACTGTTAACATCGATGTGCATCTGTTTTTCTTGCTTAAGAAGAACAATAATAATGTACGCTGCGTTTTAATGACTTGATACAATAAGAAGGCCTGATGATGACCCTATAGTGGTTGAAACATGTAGCCAACTCGCATAATAAATTGATGTGTATGACGTATATTGTTTTATTTTAATACTTCATAACACATCGGGATGACATCGATCAAACGAATGGGAAGGAAACAGACATTGCTAGGACTGTCTCCATCCCGGTCATCAGGGAACTGAGAAGGTCCTCAAAACGGTTTACCCACCATTCAACCACCTGATGCGGCTTCTAACCCAAGAATATTTTACTGAATTCAGTCACCATGGCAACTTTAAATTACTTATCATCCACAAATTTTACTGAACTTATATGTTCAAAAGTCAGGTTCAGCTCTTACACAACACACAAAACTGTATGCAAAAAATGACATTTATAACCGTAAAATTTTCTGACAATGACGTCAAAGTTAATCGCACACACAGAGAAGTTAAAATACTCAAATTCTTAGTCACCTGTTAACAGCGCAAATTTCACAAATCTTCAAATCGGTCTACTTTATCACCTATGTCGTTTCACCATCACCACCTTCATTTTTCACTGGCAACTAACTTCTAAACAAGCTGGTTGATGCCATAATGCAATTACATGACACATTCTTTGTCATACAAAAATGTACTTTAATGGGGGCATGACTCGTGCTG